>ERZ1035032.111-NODE-111-length-67250-cov-19.659097_pt1 | contig 67250 bp, 61 predicted proteins | sample MGYA00520693_ERZ1035032 | MGnify/ENA primary metagenome ERZ1035032 (study PRJEB33766, sample SAMN09781740) | gut metagenome | biome: gut microbiome | host: Homo sapiens | place: Madagascar | study: EMG produced TPA metagenomics assembly of the PRJNA485056 data... | reverse complement strand
GAACGAGAAAAGAATAAACGATAAACTCGTTGGGCGATAACCGTTCATCAAAAATCCTGTTCGGCAAAAGAAAAAATTGACCGCTGCAATTTTTACGCATATAAAAACCTCCTTTAAAATTATTCAAGAGAATATTTTTATAAAGTGAAAACCAAAAAGAAAAACACCTTTCAAAAAAACTCCCTCTACTATACGGAGAAAAATCCCCGTTTTGTTCGGGTGTTTTGCAAAATTCTTTACACCTTGTTTACATTTAATTTCACTACGGCAAAAAAATACCCCTCTATAATACAGAGAAAAAACTCGGTTTTGTTGATGTGTTTTCAGAAAAATTTATATTTTTTTGCAAGATAAAAAGCGGACATCATTTGAGTTATCATATAAGCAGAAATAAAAAATATGAAATTGCGGACCAAGTTTGGTGTGTGTTTGCGATTATATAGATGAAAGCGGAGAAGTTCTGTTTTTTTATCTATAATTTATTTTTTCGGAGGTTTATTATGAGAATCAAAAATCCAAATGCAAAAAAAGAAAACTTTATCGTTGCTGTTTCATCGGTTGTGTTGGTGGTGTTGCTATTCATCATATTCGGCTTGAACGGAATTGAAAATTTCTTTTCACAACCGATTGTGTGGAAAGAGGCTGATTACATAACGATTAATGCGGCAAATTTTGTTCCTGACAGTTACAAAGAAAATTGTGGCAAGTTAAATTTTTTGATCGTGAATGAGTCAAGCAACAGCATAAGTTCTTATGATTTTTTGGCTGATATATATGGTGAAGAATTCAAAATCAGCAGCTATAAAAATCTTGAGCCATATTCTATAGCAGATGTAAGCGTTGATATAGCAAGCAATGAGGTTACTTACAAACCTTTGGGCAGTAATGTGGTAAGTAAAGCGAATTTTGAAAAAATCAAAAACATTAAAGGTGAAAATGTAAAATTCAAAACAGTTGATATTATGAGCACTGATGGCAAGTATTTGATTAACAATAACGGCACTCAAAGAATCATTGCCGTATTTGTTCCGTCATTTGTTTTGGGGCTTATCGGTTTTCTTGAAATTATAAAAACAAAATGGCTGCGTATGTTTTTCAAATTCTGCGGTATGCCGGTTGTTGCTGTTTTTTCAATATTTATGATTTGCGGTTACCTTGCTAATTCTGGACTTGCACCAAAAACTACAAGTAACACTAATGCCAATGTTGCAAAGCAAAAATACAGAGAAGCGGCAAACAGAAAGCGTGGTGCCGTTGCACGAGGTGACAAAAATGCCGAAGCACTTGCTCAAAGAGAAATGGATAAAGCTATGGCAGATATGATGAGGGAAAATGGAAAAGTATCCGCCGCAAGTGCACAAAAATTCAAAAATGCCGCCTCAAATTATGCAGGCGCAAGAATGAGCGGTACAAAGGATGCCTTAGCTTCTGCAACTCATAACAGAGAAACAGCTTTTGCGGATATGATTTCACCTAACACTGACGCAAACAGAAAATTTAAGGAAGCATCAAATGCAAAGCGTGGCGCACATTCAAAAGATTTAGAGGCTTCGGCACAAAAGAAAATGGATGACGCTTTGGCTGATATGCTCAGCGATAAGGATTGATTGATGTTGTAATTGACTATTTGGTTTGTTATAATTTAGTTGGGTGATGAAAATGTTTAAAGGTGTATATGAAGGCAAAAATGCAAAACATCAAAATAAAAGAATACTTATATTAGGCGAATCACATTATGACAAAGATGGATATGATAATTTTACTACTAAATCTGTAATTGAAAATTATCACTTAAATTCAAATGAAAAGAAATACAACTTTTTTCATAAGATAGCTCAATGCTTTTCAGTAAATATAAATGATATTGATAAAGAATTTGAGTGCTTTTGGAGCAATGTATATTTTGCAAACTATGTTGATGAATTGTGTGGCATAGGTGATTCAAAGGCTAAAAACTTAATTAAAAACAATAAAGAAAAATATAATAATGAATTATTTGAATTTATAAATAAAAATGAAATTGATATAGTATTTGCTTTCGGTAGAACAGTTTATAATAATCTACCAAGTTATTCCAAAAATAAAACAGCTACTGAAAAACATCCTGATTTAGATAACGGCGATTTGTTCGTCGGCAACAAAAGAGACTTTGTTAGTCATTGCATTTATCTAAAAAACGAACCGCATGAAAATACAGATATAGAACTAAACAAAGATATTCACATTTACGGACTTCGTCATCCTTCTGCGAAATGTGGCTTTAATGCTGAAAATTACAAACCGTATTTGAAAAATCTAATATAACCTTAACACCACGGTGAGAAATCATTGTGGTGTTTTATTATGCCCGAAATTCGGCACATAGCTTTATATATAATCACATCAAGAAAGGGTGATGATATGAAGCAAGGCGTGTTTTGGTTAATTGATAATAATCTGCTTGCAATTCCGTTTGACAAAAGTAAATACCCCGATGGCATTGCAAAATCGGGTGATACATATAATCACGAAAAGCTCTGGAAATATATAAAGCCCCAAAATTGCAACAAGCCGTATAATTACTACCCTCGTGGTAGGGTTGTCAAAGGAACTAAAAGCAAAGCGATTATTTATATGAATCCAAATATAAGAAACGAGTTTATTTCAAGCATAAAAGAAATGTTTGAAATTAAGGAAGAACCGATTATTAAGTTAGATTACAGCAAGCATTATAAATGCTTTTTAGATTAGGAGGAGAATATGGATATTTTACAATTTATAAATTCAAAAGATATCAGAAATCATTTGAAAAAAATCAATTATCAATTCGACACTTTGGAGGCTGCATGGCTTATTTATCATTCATATAACCACTCTGTTTATGAAAAATTCAATGCCTACGAACAGCTTATGCAAGAATATCCGGATTGCAGAGTTGAAGAAAGATTGCATACTCCAGCGCAGGAAAGCCTGTTTAAGTATCTGAAAAATTATATCAATGAGTACAAAAATGCTATTGATGAATTTGAAACGCCGGGTGCAGTATATTCTGTTAAAGTGAAGTATTTTGAGGGTACATTCGACTGTGAAGCAACTTATAATATTATGACAATATTCACCAATTTAGATGCTGTTAAACAGCAATGCAAAATTGAAATGGACGACGAAACCAATGAGATAAAAAGTTTTGTGATAAGCAAGCACATACCTAAAAACAAAGAAAACATCAGGTGGGTTTATCCGAGGAAAATGGTATTAAAAGGTGATGATTTAAAGCTTATTTCGGTTGATTTTAATACCGGTTTTGGTTTCGATTTATTAAAGGGGCTTTGGTTTGATTTTCCCACGCCGTTCAAAAGCGGTGATATTGTTTGGGATAAACATTATGCCAGTGAGCCTATGGTTATTTCAAATATCGGGTATAAAAATTTGAATAAAGAAAATTATGAATATTTAAAAGAAACCGGCGATGAAACGGATATGACTTGTGAATATTATGCCATAGATGACGGTATGTTATTTGATGACAATTTTTATAATAATTATATAGATTTGGAATATTATCCTTATGAATTAACCGGTAAAGACAAGGTCTTACTTCCAATCAGTCGTTTTTTAAAAGGTGATATTGATATCGGCTTATGTTGTAATGCTTTTCATAACCTATCTTTAGCAGATTATATGGAAAAATCAATGCCGAGAGGATACACAGATGAAATTATGAAAGAGTTGGGGATAAAAAATGAACAATACATACAAAAAATACATTGACGAATTTATGCCGTCTGATGAAATGAGAAACTACCTAAAAAAGCAGGAACTTACGCCGTATCAATTAGCGTCTTTAATATTTAATTCTCCGTATTCTATTGACCAAAAGAAAAATGCTTTTTATTCACTGCTTAGCGAAACTGACAATAGTGAACTAAAAGCACTTTGCTCAAATTGTATTGAGAATATTGAAAAAGCTTATGAACTGCTGAATACAGGCGGAGTTTTTAAAGTTACAAGCACTTTTGTTAACGGTGTTGTACCCGAACTAAATGATGAGGGACTGTTTGCAAAATATGACGATGTGAAAGAATTTATAGAATTTGATATAAAAGACTGCGAATATGAGGACTACGATTATTACAGCTATTATATTGAAAAATGGATAGAAAACAAAAACGGCAAACTTGAAAATGTCATTACTTATTATGTAATCAAAAATGAAATTTGTTATTTTAAGTATTCGCCTTTAGGTGATTACTTAAAGAAATTTTTACACGACTTTGAGCCCAAAATTCGTAATTTTGAACTTAATGTTCCTACTCCGTTCAAGGTTGGTGATGTTGTTGAGTTTGACGGATATCCTTTTGCACAAAAAAGATTCTCTCTTATTTTAAGCACAGGCGATAATCAAGATTGTTGCAGTCTTTGGAATCTTTATTGGGCAGGTCCGAGAACATGGAAAACAGGCGCAGTTAAGCACGGAGACGTAGGTTATATATTACGAAATGATTTTATCGTTCCGCCGCTTTACTATGCAAAGAGATATGACGGAGTGCTACCGTCAACATTTAAGATTTTTCATGAAATAAAACAGGTTTTTGGCGATGATGAACAAAAATATTATGAATTAGATTCATTTGTTTCTGCAAGAGGAATAACCGAAGACGAAATACAAAATTTTATAAATTCAGAGGTGGTGAAAAAAACAAATATAAACAATAATAAAAACGATATTATAAAAAAACAAGGAGATCAAAAATGAAAAAGATTTTATCAATAGTTATCGGAATAATTTTAGTTGCAACAGTATTTGTAGCTTGTTCAAAAGAAGTAAACACCGACGCAACAGCAACAACCGATAAATCAACAACTGTTCAAAGTGACTCGAGTACCAAAATTAACACAATAACCACAACAGAGTCAACAACTCAAAGCACATCACAGGCTACATATAAAAAGAATGTAATTGTGTCTTTCAATGCTGTTCAGGGTGCTGTTATTTACGACCAAAGCTATGATTCAAACGGTTACCTTGAAAGCTGTCAGTTTCATAAAAAGTGTGAAGCGTGCGGCTATGTAAGCAACAGTAACGGTCAAGCCCGTGGCAATCTCTCGACTTCATATCATTGTACGCAGTGCGGAAATAATCAGGCTGTTGAAATTGTGGCGAATTTTGAATGTGTTGAAGTGCCGTATGATAATTAAAATATTCAGTCGACAGCAAGCAGTTAAGCAGAGTTATACGGATTTTGACGGCAGTAAAATCATCATATCAATAAGCGACCCGTTTGAGAAAAAAGCAAAGTTCAATAGGAATAATATTTCTATCAAAAGTGTGCTTTATTTGTCGTTTTATGATATTGACGAAAAAACAAAAAGCATCTTCGGCGGCTACGATTCTATGTCGCCGATTGATGCTGTATTGATTAGAGATTTTGTTTTGAAATGGGAAAATTATGTGGATGAAATTTGGGTGCAATGCGAAATGGGTATATCCCGTTCTGCCGGCATTGCCGCCGCAATATCGGAACACTTTGAACTTGATTCAACCGATATTATGAATAATAAAACATATATCCCTAATATGCTGTGCTACAATTTAACAAAAGAAGCGTTTAGCAAAACGGAGGTGCAAATATGAATGATACAAAAAATGAGCCTGTAATCGAATTTGCAAAAAACTTTATTGATGATTGCAACAATTTTGAAATTAAAAATTTGGATTCTGCCAAGTCGGAACAAAACAATTCGCCCGATATAACCCTCTTCTCCAACTTTGTTAAAGAATACTTAAATCCGATTGAAGAAGAACAAAATCAAAATCTTATAAAAACCGGTAACAAGGATTTAGATGAACTTTGTATATTTGAAAAAGGTATGTTTAAGTTGTTTTGTACCGATGAGTTTAATGTGCCTCTTGCAAGAATGGTAAACAGTTTTGTTATCGAAGCTGTCGCCGGTGGCAAACGAGTTTTGATTATATCACCCTATCTCTATGTAATCGTTCGTAATTTCTTAAAAGCAGTTGTACGAAAGGATTACAAAAACAACATTTCTTGGTTTGATGATAAAAAACTCTATTTTTACGAATGTATGTCTGATGATAATTTAATTGATTTGGCGGAAAAACTGAGGGCAAGAATCATTGACTTGAATATAGATGTTTTATATATTCCGCACCTTGAAGATTTACTTCAAAATTATTGTGCAGATTTGCAAATTAGTACTTTAGAGCACTTATATAACTTTGCTTTCGATACAAATATTTGCATTGTTTCAACATTGGCATCGCTTGACTATTACGGATGGAAAAATGAAACCCGTTTGTTTTATCCGCAGCACAAATTAAACATTAAAGTATTAAAGAAAAATCTACCACCGGAGGCATTATATATCACTTCGTTTGCTAATAATACAGCAAGTTTTGATGACTGGTCCGTATGGGATAATATTAATGATACCCCGTCAAAAGTTTCAGTGCAAAGCTTTGATGATTTTTATACTTTTGATTCAATAAGTATAAAGCCAAGATTAGTATAATGCATAAATATGTTTTATATTTATATGCGGTCACAGAAAAAATTGTGCTATAATAGAATCGAAATAAGGAAACGGCACAAAATGAGGAGAAAATTTTGAAAGAAAAAATAACTTTTTTATCAGATTTGGAATGCTTTTTTGACTTATGCAATCGTGCGAACTCAAATAATTCGGTTGCTCAATTTGATTTGGCAAAACTCTATTTACATATTAATCGAGAAAATACAAATAAAAAAGCATTTCTATTATTAAAAAAACTTGCAAATCAAAGTTATAATGCCGTTCAAACAAATGCACAGTATATGCTGGCTCGGTGTTATGAAAAAGGGTGTGGCATTACAAAAAACTATAAGCAGTCTGCAAAATGGTATAGGCAAGCCTACATCAATGCCAACAATGATATCTATAAAGCCTTTGAAAATGAAATTGGTGATATAATAGACGAGGCATTGAACGAGCCTGAAAGCGAAGAAATAACACCTGAATTTATTGAATGTGTAACTGAAAATGCCGAAAACGGAGATTCGGCATCGCAGGAATATTTAGTAAATCTTTATTGGCGTGGTAACGAAAACATTAAGGCAAATAATGAAAAATTTGTCTACTGGGCTGAAAAAGCTGCACGGCAAGGTGATTATCTTTCCGCTTTTCATCTCGGCAGATATTATGAAACAAAGAGGCAATATAAAAATGCGTCAAATTGGTACAAAACAGCCGCCGAGTTAAATATTATGCGGCGAAATAAGATAACTACCCGAAATTCATCGGGAAATTATATCAAATGAATAAAGGAGATTATTATGGATTTGAAAAATGTATCAACAAAAGCACTTGTTGAAGAATTGGCAAGCAGAGAGGCTGTTGAAAAGACAGTGGTTGAGCCTTACGAGGAATATTCAATTACTGTCGGCGAAGAAAAAATCAACGATGCCGGACCGGTTGTAATATTAAGAATTTGGGATTGAATTAAATAATATTATTAATTAAGGTTTTATTATAAAGCATGGTATAATGTAGAAAAAACAAAAGGAGACAGTTAAGATGAGTTCAAAAAGAATTACAGAGCGCGATTTTTTTACATGCGATGCGGTTGAATTAGCTGAGAAGTTAATAGGCAAAGTCATTTGTAACAGGGTTGGAGGTAAAATATTGCGTTTTAGAATAGTAGAAACAGAAGCGTATGGTGAAAAAGATACGGCGTGTCATTCAAATAAATATAAAAGCGGAAATGGGGTGGTTTCCCAAAATATGATAGGTGGTACATTGTATGTTCATTACAATAATAAAGACAAGCCGGGTAGCATGTTTGATGTAGTTGCTAACAAAGTCGGTGTAGGTGAAGGCGTTTTAATACGAGGTGGCATAAATCTTGAAAACCCTAATGAAAAATATTTAAGCAAACCAATTTGCTTGGGCGAGGCGTTAAAAATTGATTATAATAGACTGAATCAAGTTGATTTGGTAACATCAGAACTGATTTGGATTGAAGAAGATGGGTTTGATTGTACCCAAAAAATTAAAAGAAGCAAACGTATTGGATTAGAAAATTCAAATGATGTTAAACAAGAAGATAAAGATAAATTATGGCGCTTCTTTTTGCAAAAATGAGAAGAAAGTAGGTTAATATATGCTTTATTTTTCATCTCAACTAAACATACAAGAGTACAAGCCTGCGGCGGACAGAATGTTCGCCGCACTCAATTTATTTAATATAAAATATAAATTATTAAATAATACAAATGATATTTGGGCAAGGGATTATATGCCGGTGAAAACAAAGTCGGGCAAATATGTATCATTTCGGTACGAGCCAAGCTATCTTGCAAAGAATCCGCAATTAAGAACGAATTTCAAAACCGATATTGCACCGAGCTTTAAGGTCGATAACCTTGTTTATACAGATATAAATTTGGACGGTGGGAATGTGGCCTTTTCTCCGTCCAAAGAAAAAGTCATCATAAGCGACAGAGTTTTTTCGGAAAATCACGGCATAAGTGAAGCAGAACTCTCAGCCAAACTTGAAAAATTGCTCGAAGCAAGCGTACTTATAATTCCCTCACTCAAAAGCGATATGACAGGGCATGCCGACGGTATGGTGCGTTTTGTTGATGAAAATACGGTTGTAACAAATGCTCCGCTGTCGCCGTATGGATTTGAAACGAAAGTTAAAAAGTCTTTGCAAAATTACGGATTTAATGTTGTTGATTTTCCGTATTTTTACTCAAAGGGTGACAGTGCTGTCGGTTGTTATCTTAATTATTTAGCAACGGAGAAATCTATATTCCTGCCGGTGTTCGGCGTTGACATGGATAACGAGGCAATAGAACTGGCAAAAAACATTTTTGATAAAACAATTATTCCGGTTAATATCAACGAAATTGCCGAATACGGCGGTTTGCTTAACTGCATCAGTTGGGAAGATTAAATATTATGTCCAAAAAAAGTCGCATAGTCTATTGCATAATGTGAGCATAAGATATAAAATAAATTTGAGGTGAACATTATGTTAGGTGCAAGACCAAAGAAAATGATGAATATGTATATTTACGATATACTCAGGCGAAACACTGATGCCGAGCATCCTATGACGCAAAGGGAAATACAAAAGCGACTTGAGAGCGATTATGATATGACCGTTGACAGAAAGGCGGTCAAAGCTAATCTTGAGGATTTAATCAATGACGGCTCGTATAATATTGAATATGCAACGAAAATCCGATTGACACCGAACCGCTTGACAGGTGAGATTGAGAAAAACGAGGTGCTTACAGGTTTTTATTACGATAATATATTTACCGATTCTGAGCTTCGTTTGCTTATGGATTCGGTTCTGTTTTCAAGGAGCATTCCGACTAATAACAAAAAAGAAATGCTTGGCAAATTAAAGGATCTGTCAAATAAATATTTCAAATTCAGCACTGCCAATATTCAGTCGTACGAAAGCGTTGACAGAGAGATGAACAGGGAATTGTTTTATACCATTGAGGTGCTTGACGAGGCAATTTCAAAGGGATTGCAGGTTAAGTTTTTGTATAATGAATATGGCACCGACAAAAAACTTCATCATAGAAAAAATGAGGACGGCGATGTCAGAGAATACATAATTAACCCGTACACTATGGTTGCAAACGGAGGTAAATATTATCTTATTTGCAATTACGACAAGTATGATAATCTTTCCCATTATCGTATTGACAGAATCAGTAATATCGAGATTTTGGAAACGCCGAGAAAACCGAAAAATCAGGTTGAGGGGCTTGTCGGTCTTGATGTTGCAAAGTATATGCAGGAGCATATTTTTATGTTCGGCGGCAAGTCAATCAGGGCAAAGTTTGAAATGCCAAGCTATTTGATTTCCGATGTTCTTGATGCGTTCAGGGCTAATGTTGATTTTAAGGATTTAGGCGACGAAATGGTGCTTGCAAGCGTTAAGGTAAACGAAAACGATATGCGTTTTTGGGCAAGACAATACGCAAGCCAAATCAAAATCACCGAACCGAAAGAACTTGTCGATATGTGCAAGCAGGATATGGTTAATGCATTAAAATTATATGAAAATTAAAAGGAGAAAAAAATGGATTCAACAACATGTAGAGATTTATGTGAAAGATGGGAAAATGATTATATTGCAAACAAAAATATGTTGGCATTTGGCGAATATGATTTTGACTATGACGATTATTCCGATCTTATAAAACAATCGTATCATTTCTTAAAAGAAATATTTGACTCTTATAATTTATCAGTTGCTGATTTACACAATTCAAATTCAAACTTTTTGCTTGATTATGCCGAACTTGTTTCTTTGATTAAAAGCTACGGTACAACAGAGAATTTTCAAGATTATTCTGAGGAATATTTATCATCTATGTTGATTGCTAAAAAGTTTGCTGAAAACTGCTGTATGCCATATTCAACATTAGACAGTGTACTTTCATTTAGTATGGATTATGCAGAGGAAGGCAATATTAAATATGATATTGAAAAAGGTGATTTTTCAGATATTATCGAACATGCCTATGATTTTTGTGATTATTTGATGTATTAAATTGTTTTGCTTTTGGTGTTTCGTTAAGTGTTAACGGTAAAGGCAACGTATTTATGCTATATATTTGTGATAATTGAGGTCGTTGACAATTCTCATGGTATATGTTACGATTGATTAAATGAAAAGGAGTGAAATTATGGGATACAATAATAATGAACATCTGAATATTTTCCATCATTATTCGCAAAATGGTTCTATTCCGATTGAAAACAATATTTCAAGGGGACTGGCTATTGTTTTTCAAGAATATCCAACTTTTTTATTGATGTTTTTGAATAAAATAGGTTCTCAAATAGATGAACATAAAGAAGCAATAACTATTGACGGTGAGTACTATGTGAATTTTCAAAAACGAGTTTCTGATTTTTCGTGCCCAGATAATATTGTCGGCGTTTCCTTAACTGCAAAAAAAGGACTTGGTGAAACATGGGATAATACTCAAAATAGAGAAACGACAGATGATCCTATTACAGATATCTCAATTGAATTTAATGATACAATAATAATTATTGAAGTTAAAAGAACAGACGAGGATTGTAATGGACAATTAAAGGAACAAATTTCAAAAATAATAGATGATAATACCAATGTCATCAATGCTCATTTTACATGGACTGATATTATAGAAATGCTTGAAACATATCATTCTATAGCTAGCAAAGAGGATAGAATTATTGATGATTATTATCATCACATTTGTTATTGCTTTCCTCAATGGTGTCCGGTAAAGAATTTAGCTAATATCTCTGATTTTGATATAAATGCACAAGAGAAAAGATTGAATGTATTGATAAATGAATACAATAAAAATCATTCGCTTCCGTTAAAAGATTATATTGATATTTCAGGTGAATTTGATTCAGTTTCAGAACTTCATGTTTGGATTTCCGAAAAAAACAATAATAGTTCTGTGGTTAAATTTGGTATTTGGCCATCAGCCACTAAATCTCAATATTGGGAATTTATAAATAAATCCACATGCAATTTTTTGAATGAAGGAGTTAATAAACAGATAAATAATATGGATACTAGCAATTGTGTGTATGTTAGAATTTATGATACACACGGAAGACCAAAATATTCAATTTCGACTTTCGGAATAACAAGTAAAGAAAAATATACACAATTCTGCGAAAAAATTATTGGTCGCTGGGGACGAAATAATTCAAAATCTTCTTGGGACGAATTTTATAATATTATTATGAATAGTTCTTATGTGTCTACAGAAAATAGGCAAAACTTCAAAGAATACTTTGAAAAAAATTTGATGCCAAGTAATATGAACTTTTTTAATGCAATTTTAAGTTGTGAGATTATAAGCGAATTGTCATATAAAGAGGCTCAAAATATTGATAAAAATGGTGCATTTGATAAGTTTATTACAGATTACATACGCAATATGAGATCAATTGTTGAGGATATTCATTGAAACTGGTGATAATCAATGACCTATGTAATATCTGACCTGCACGGTTACTCGATAGAAAAATTAAAAATATTGCTTGAAAAAGCAAACTTTGGCAAAGATGATTTTCTTTACATACTCGGTGATGTGATTGACAGAAACGGTGACGGCGGTGTTGGGATTTTGCGGTGGCTGCTTTCCCAATCTAATGTTCAGCTTATTCTCGGCAATCATGAGGCAATGCTTCTTGCTTGTGCGTTTTTGTTTGATGAAATCACGGACGACAGCATTGCTGATTTTGACAGCGAAAAAATAGAAATTCTATCAAATTATCAGCTTAACGGTGGTGATGTTACGCTGAAATCACTTGCAAAACTTAACAAAAAATCACCCGAAATGGTTGCGGATATTCTCGATTATCTGCGTGACTGCCCACTGTATGAAACTGTTACGACAGGCGGAAAGGATTATTTTCTTTGTCACAGTGGCATTGATGATTTTGAAAAAGGTAAGAAAATCAGCGACTATCCTGCCGACGCTTTTATTTGGGCTTGGCCTGAAATTAACGATGAATATTTTGACGATATTATAACCGTTTTCGGTCACACACCGACAATGAATTACGGCGAGCAATATCGCAACAAAATAATCAAAACAAGAACTTGGATTGATATTGATATGGGCGCAGCAGACGGCAAAACCGAGCCTGTTCTCCTCCGCCTTGATGATATGAAAGAGTTTAGAAATTAAATAAATCAATTGACACCACAGTAATTATGCTGTGGTGTTTTTTATGTGTAAAAAAAGTCGCATAGGTCTGTTTATAATGAGGCTGTAAACAAAAGAAAGGCAGGAGAATTTTATGAACAAATTTGATAATGTAATTGGTTATGACTCGATTAAAAACGAACTTATGCAGATTGTTGATATGGTGCATAACAAGGAAAGATATGAGGCACTCGGCGCAAGAATGCCGGTTGGCGTTCTGCTTCACGGTGAGCCGGGACTCGGCAAAACTTTACTTGCAAAATGTTTCATTGATGAATGCGGATTGAAATCATACACTTTGCGAAGCAATAAGGGCGGTGACAAATTCGTTGATGAAATTACTGCCACCTTTGAAAAAGCAAAGCAAAATGCGCCGTCTATCATTTTTCTTGATGATATGGATAAGTTTGCTAACGATGATGATATGCATTGCGATGCACAGGAATATGTTGCCGTTCAGGCAGGAATTGATTTTGTAAAGGGCAGTGATGTTTTTGTTATAGCAACAACAAATGATATAAACAAACTTCCCGATTCTCTTCTCCGTACAGGCAGATTTGACAGAATTATAATTGTCCAAGCACCAACGCAGGATGACGCTTCCAAAATCATTGAGCATTATCTGAAAAACAAAAAACTTTCCGACGATGTCGATTTCAACGACCTTTGCAAAATGATGACGTATCACTCTTGCTCCGACCTTGAAACGCTTTTAAACGAGGCGGCAATTCGTGCGGGGTATTGCAAAAAGGACAGTATTGAAATGGAAGATTTGATAAATGCCGTGCTCATATTGCAATATAAATCACCCGATGAGCTTTTGCAAAAGGATAAGGACGAAATCCGCAAAACTGCCATTCACGAGGCAGGGCATATTGTTGTCAGCGAGGTGCTTAATTCGGAAAGTGTCGGACTCGCTTCCATTCGTTCAAAAGGCAGAAGCCGAATCGGCGGATTCATTCACAAATGCAAGGATGACGAATCGTTGCAAAATCAAGTGATGATTTGTCTTGCAGGCAAGGTTGCAACAGAAATGTACTATTCCGACACTTGTGCAAGCGGATGTTGGTCGGATTTCAAAAGTGTAATAAATTTGATTCGTAACGGCTTGACCGAAGAAGGAACAAACGGAGTTTCGTTTTTGGAATTTAAAAACTACTGTTATGATTTGTCAACAAGAGCAGATGACAACAGAGAGGCGGTTGTTCATGCAGAACTTGAGAGATATATTTTGCAAACAAGAAATGTGCTTATTCAAAATAAAGAATTTCTTGAAAAAACTGCCAATGCTCTTGCAGAAAAGGAAACCTTGCTTTATTCCGACATTCAGTCAATTAAGAATAGCGTAACAATTACAAAATGCGTGGCTTAAAGTGGTTGTTTCTGTTCTTTGCTTGATAAATAATCAAGATGTAACCCCACCGTGGGGCAAAGTCGCAAGATTCACCGTCAAAATATAAAAATCAATCAGAAAAACATAGCGCTAAATAAAAAACAGCTATTTCAAACAAAAATTGAAATGGCTGTTTTTCGTTGGGCTGCTTTGAGTTTTAATATAGTTATAATTGGTTTCTGAACTTTTTTGGAGTTTTGCCAAATTCTTTTTTGAAGCATGATATAAAATAACTTTCGGAACAAAAGCCTAAATAATATGCAATGTCGGATATTGTATAATTGCCTTTCAGCATTTCTTTTGAAGCTTGAAGTCGCTGGCTTCTTATGTATCTTGAAAGATTTACTCCCAAATTCTTTTTGAACAGAAAAGAAAGATAATCGTCGGATAATCCGCATTCGTTTGCAAGTGTTGAAATGTCTAATTTTTCGTGCAGATTAGTGTTGATGTAGTGCAGGCACTTTCTTATCGGCTGTGGATACACGCTGTTTTCTCTGTTTTCTGCAATCATATCAGTAAGTTTTATGATGCTTTGAATTATAAAACTTACAATTTCATCTGTTTTTGTAAATTTGTCAATAGTCATAATACAGTTGTCAGAATAATTGTAAGCAGTTGTTTCGTCCAACCCGCCTTCAATAGCTGCCCTTGTCATCAAAGTGAATACCGCAACTGCCCAATATTGCATTTGCTTTATGTCGTCAGCAGACATCTTGCCAATGTTTATGCCGTTTTTTTCTATATCGTTTATTAAATTTTTGACATCTGTGCGACTGCCTTTTTTTACAGCGGATAAGAATTCAATTTCGGTCTTATACGGACTATGTGTCATTCCGTTTTCACGCTCATCAAAAATATGGCTTTCGTCCAATATGTTGATTTTATATTTGCTCATTTTAATCACCGATTATACATTATCATATAATTTTAAAACATTCAAGGAATTATTATATAAATATCGGAATATTTATATTAAAGTGCTGTGACGGACGATAACATAGAGTTATACACGAGGAGGTGTTCGTATGATCAGCAGGACAAAACCTGATGTTTCGGCAGAGCAAATTCAAATAATGTTTGATAATGCTTGTTTGGGCAAAGTGAAAAGTTATAGTAAGTTGGGCGACGGTGAGTATAACGCTGTTTTTGATGTCGTTACCGATATGGGAAAATATGTGTTAAAAGTTTCTCCGCTTGATAAAACAGGAATACTTACATATGAACAGGATATGATGAGAGGCGAAGTGTTTTGGTATGCACAAGTCAGAACACATACCGATGTTAAAGTTCCGTATGTTTATTACAAAGATTTTTCGCATACTGTTTTTCCGTCAGATTATTTTATAATGGAAAGAATGGACGGCGAACAGTTAAATAATGCCAAGTTGTCAGCAGAAGAACAGCGTTGGTGTTGCGAAGAAATAGCGAGAATAACGGCAAAATTCCATAAGGTGTCAAATGATAAATTTGGCTATTTGCAAAATGAATTGTATGATGATTGGTATCTTGCGTTGAAAAGTATGATAGAAAATTTAATTCAAGATATAGAAAGAACAGGTAGGCATACAAAGCGTGGCAAGAAGTTGTTGTTTTACGCAGAAAAATATAAGGATATATTAAAAAATGTTCCTGCTTCCATGGTGAATTATGATTTATGGTATGGTAATATTTTATGCGTGAAAAACGAAGATAGCTTAAAGTTAATAATTATTGACCCCGAAAGAACTTTTTGGGGCGATTGTATCTTTGATTTTGCAAATTTAGAATTTGATAAAATGTTAAACAAAAAAGAAACGACTTTATCTGCATATAATAAAATTGCAAAAACTACGGTGAACTGCTCCAAAGAAGAAATGATTCGCTTTGCATTTGGCATTGGATATTTGGCTTTAGTGCAGGAAGCAGAAAAGTATTATAGATATACACCGCATCATTTTGGTTGGTGGAGAAATGTTTTTTCTTGCTTGTTTTTGTATAAAAATTCTTTCAAAATTTTGAACAGAGGACTAAAATGAAACAATCGTTAACATCAAAGATTGTAACAAGTGTTTTGTGCTTTGTTTGTCATTCAAAATATGAAAAAAGTGCAACACGCTCTAACACTCTTGCAAATAAATCGAATAATAAAAAATCATATTTTCATCCGATTGGGTTCAGAACAGAAAGAACAAAATGCGGAGAATGTTATCTTGAAAAAATAACACCGAATAAAAATGTGTCAAAAAAAGTGATTTTTCATATTCACGGCGGTAGTTTTAAGGTGGAACTTACGGATTTTTATCGTAGAGAATCCGTTTATTACAGTAGGTTATTCAATAATGCAACTGTTTATAATGTGGATTACAGAGTGTATCCCGATGTTAGGTTTCCGATACCGCTTGATGATGTTTATAATTGTTATTTGAGCGTTATTAAAAATGAAAATGCAAATGATATTGTTGTAATAGGTGATAGTTGTGGCGCAAATATGGCAGTATCACTTTGTATGAAGTTACGGGATAATTCAAAGCCTTTGCCAAGTTCCGTTATTCTCTTTTCATTTTGGGGCGATATGTCAAACTCGGGTTCGTCATATAAAGAAAATTGCCATCGTGACCCGTTCTACGGTATTCCAAAAAGAATTTCGTATGAAGAAGCGAAAGATAAGATTCATAGGATAACGCTTTATGCACAGGGCGAAGATTTATACAATCCTTATTTGTCACCTTGCTTTGGAAGTTTTGCCGATTTTCCAAAAACGATATTGGTTTGCGGTTCTGCCGATTTAGGACAAAGCGACAGCTTTACGGCATATGAAAAACTCAAATCCGAGGGCGTAGAAACTTATCTTTTTGATTACGAAAATATGTTCCATGATTTCCAAATGTTAAAATTTTTGCCCGAATCAAGAAATGTGTTCAAACGAATAAAAAAGATAATTTAATTAATTTTCTGCCAATTATGAGTTGATACTTTTATTTTTTCTTGACACGAACGTTCTGATATGTTATAGTGATAACAATTTAATTGTCAATATTTACTTTAATTTACGAAAGGAGGCGGACAGAATGAAGATGAGATATTATTTAAGACCCTATTATTATGCTAAATCAAAATATGTCCTTTGCATCGGTCCGTCCGCTTGCAGAGGCTTTTCGGAGCCGTAAATTAATTTTGTATCAATGATATTATAAAATTATGCCGTCGGTTTTCCGACGGTATTTTTTTGTTTGGAGAGGAGAAACAATGAGATTTATTCAGATTGACAAGGAACAGCAAAATGTTCCTGTGGTTAAAAATGTTATCTATGCCATAAAACTGTGCTGGCAAGCCGATAAAAAACTGCTTATCGGTTATCTTATGCAAGAGGGAATGTTTTGCGTGTTTTCGTTCTTTATCAGGAATGTTTTGTTCCTAAAAATCTTGCTTGAGATTATCACCGGTAATCGTGATTTTGCCATATATGTGCGTGCACTTTTGGCTTTTGCCGCTGTGTCGGTATTGTGCAAAGTTGTCAGTTTTTGGGGCATGAAATTAGAAAAACGGGCAACAAAAAACATCCTAAAAGTGCTCAATAACAAGGTGTTTGACAAAGCACAATCGCTTGATATAGCCTGTTATGAGGACCCTGCTTTTTATGACAAATATCAGCGTGCAACCCTTGTTTTGACATCGGGATATTTTGATATTATTTGCTATGATTTGGCAAGCATTATTGCCGAAATTACATCTGTAATTTGTGTGTTTGCAACGATTTCCGCAATTAATCCCGTATATCTTTTGTTCCTTGTGCCTGTGTTTTTGGTGTTTGTTATCGAAACGGCAAAGAGCAAATATGTTTACAAGCGTGATATGGAAATGACAACGAATAACCGCATAAAAGCCTATGTTCAACGCACCGTTTTTTTGCGTGAATATTCAAAGGATATGCGTACATCAAACATATTTGCCGTGCTGATGAAAAGGTTTGAAGCGGCGATTGAGTCAAATATTGTAATTCTTAAAAAGTACGGTGTCGGTCTGTTCCTTTACAGTATGGTAAGTTCGCTTTTTGAGGAATTTATTCCGATTATCGGCAGTTATCTTTATGCCGGATATGAGTTTGTTGTCAAGGGTAATTTGACTGTTTCGGGCTTCAGCGTTGTGTTGTCGTCAATAAATTCCGTGCGTGATGTAACGCTTGATATTACACAGTGCTTTGATGAAATGAACCAAATGGCTCTGTATTTTCAAAATCTGCGTGAGTTCTTTGAATATGAACCTGCCGTTACTTCGGGTAGCGAAAAACCGAAACCGTTTGAAAGCCTTGAATTCAAAAATGTCAGCTTCAAATATCCGAGTGCAGACAAATATTCACTTCAAAATATCAGTTTCAAACTTACAAAAGGCGAAACGCTTGCCGTTGTGGGCATCAACGGTGTCGGCAAGTCCACGCTTTTAAAATTGATGCTCCGATTTTATGACGCAACCGAAGGCGAGATTTTGTATAACGGCGTAAATATTAAGGAATACGAGCTTGAACCTTACAGAAATATTTTTGCAACGGTGTTTCAGGATTATAAGAATTTTGCCGTTTCCGTGTTTGAAAATGTTATGTGCCGTCCTTGTACGGATGAGGACAAGGCTTTTGCCGAAAATGCTCTTAAAAACAGCGGTGCGTGGAAGAAAATCAACACATTTGCAAACGGAGGCGATACCGTTCTTACCCGAGAATTTGACGAAAACGGTGCAGGTCTTTCCGGCGGTGAAAATCAAAAAGTTTCAACGGCAAGGTTGTTTGCCCGTGATTTTGATGTTGCTGTTCTTGACGAGCCGAGTTCCGCACTCGACCCAATCGCTGAAAGCGAGATGTACGATAATTTGACCCGTGTAACAAAAGACAAAACCGTTGTGTACATTTCTCACAGACTTTCAAGTGCCGCTATGGCAGACAGAATTATTGTGCTTGATAACGGTAATATTATTGAAAGCGGAACGCATACCGATCTTATGGCAAACGGCGGAATGTACAGTGAGATGTTTACGCTTCAGGCTTCAAATTATAACAAGGAGGCGATTGAAAATGAATAAGAAAAAAGAAAAAACAGAACATTCGCTTATTTCAAATATGCTGTTTTTCATCAAACTTATGTTCAAGGCTTCGCCACTCCTCGTTATTGGTGAATTTGTGTGGGGAATTCTTGCAAATGTGCCCAACAGTCTTATCGGCGTTATCGGTGTAAAGTACATCATTGATGTTATGACTTCGGGCGAAAGGCTCAATCGCATTTTTTGGGCAATCGGAGTTATTGCACTTGTCATTATCTTGAGCCGTTTGCTTTCGTGGCTTTTCCGTGAATTTTTGTGGAATGTCGAAAAGGAAAAGTGCTACTATGCTCTTAATAAAACTTTGTATGAAAAGGCAAAATCGCTTGACCTTGAATCGTATGACAATCCCGAATTTTACAACAGTTTTATTTTAACCATTGAGTCGTCGAGCGATAATATTCAAACCCTTTTGGGGCTTGTCCGCAACTATTTCGGCAATGCCGTGTCGCTCATTGCAATATCTGGTGTGCTTCTCACCATCGACCCTTTGTGCTTGGTGATTGTGCTTTTGCCTATTGCGATATTTATGCCGTTGTCAAAGGTTATCGGCAATCTTCAAACTCAGCGACAGATTGAAAACACAAAGTATCACCGCAGAAGTGACTATTTTCAGCGTATTTTCTACTTGCAGGATTATGCCAAAGAGGTCAGGATGAACAACATTCATCCGCTTCTTATCGACCGCTACAACGATGCCGCCGATGATGTTATCAAAAATCAGGATAAGTATTGGACAAAGATTTCACGCCTTTACTGCGTGCAGGAAATCGGTATTCAAATTTTAGGATTTATGGTTGCCTTGCCGCTATATCTCGGCTATCTTGTTATGGTCAAAAAAAGCGTGTCGGCAGGCGATTTTGTGGCAACATTCAACGGTGCATATTCAATCGCCATGAGCGTAAATTTTCTTACCGTTTGGGCGATTGCAAGGTTTGAAGAGCGTGCAAAAATTATCGAAAAGTTCAGAGGCTTCCTCAAAGCCGACCATAAAATCAAAGACGGCGAAGATGTTGCTGTTTGCGGCGAACCTAAAACGATTGAACTCAAAAATGTGTCGTTCACATATCCGGGCAATGACAAGCCTACGCTTAAAAATATTAACCTGATTATTCATTCAAAAGAGAAAATTGCCCTTGTCGGATACAACGGTGCGGGAAAAACAACCTTGACAAACCTACTGCTTCGATTGTATGATGTAACAGAGGGTCAAATTTTGATTGACGGTGAGGATATTCGCTCTGTGAATGTTCAGTCGCATAGGGACAGATTTTCTGCTGTCTTTCAGGATTTTCAGATTTTCTCTGCTTCTCTCGGCGAAAATGTGGCACTTGATGTTGATTATGACAAGGGCAGGGTTTTGTCCTCATTGTCGCACAGCGGATTTGATAAAAAATTGAAGAACTCAACCGAAACCGAACTTCTCCGTGAGTTTGACGACAACGGTACAATGCTGTCGGGCGGTGAGAGCCAAAAGGTAGCCGTTGCAAGAACATTTTATAAAAATTGTCCTTATGCAATACTTGACGAGCCGTCGGCTAATCTTGACCCGGTTGCCGAGCATAATCTCAATCAGGCTATGATTGAAGCGTCGGATGACAAAACCGTGATTTTCATTTCGCACAGGTTGTCTACTACCGTCAATGCGGATAAAATTTATGTTATGGAAAACGGCGAAATTATTGAGCAGGGAAGCCATGAAGAATTGATGAACCAAGGCGGAACATATGCGTATATGTTCAATCTTCAAGCCGATAAATATTACCCGGAGGGATAAAATGCCAAAACGCAAAAAATCAAAGTTACCGCTGATATTATTTATTATACTGATTGTAATTATGGCAGGCGTTACTGCCATGTATTTTTACACGCAGATAAACAATGATATTTTGGGTAAAAATCAATCGAATGATACCTACACTCTTGTAATTGAAAAGAAAGATTTTGAGTACGAAGTCGGTCAAAAACTTGCCAACAACAAAATTGTTTGCTCCGATGTTGTGTGGACAAATTGGATGAGCAACCACTATCCTGATTTTGAATATACCAACGGCGAGTATAATATGACCGCTTCGATGAGTTATGAGGAAATTGCCGAAAAATTGCAAAATCCCGATATTTCTCACAAGGCTGTAAAGGTTTGCATTCCCGAGGGTACAAACGCAATGCAGATTGCCGAAATTTTGGAAGAAAACGGAATTTGCAAGGCTGCGGATTTTCTTGAAGTTTGCAAGTCAACCGACGGATTTGATTACGATTTCCTTAAAACCGTTCCCGATTCGGATTTGATTGCATACAAATTGGAGGGCTTCTTGTTCCCGGCAACCTATGATTTTGCTATGAACAGCGAGCCGAGGGACATTGCCGAGCAAGTGCTTGATGCGTTTGATTATCGCATAACCGATGATATGGAAAAATTCTGTCAAGATAACGATATGACTATGTATGACCTTATCACTCTTGCGTCTGTTGTACAAGAGGAAGCACTCGGTCAAAGTTCCGCAAAGAACATTGCTTCGGTCTTTATGAACAGACTTAAAAAAGGTTCAAAACTTCAGTCGGATGTAACATATTTTTATGCCCGTGATTTGCGTGATGATTATGGATTTTCACAAAAAGTATACGATGCGTATTATACCTATCGCTGTCCGGGACTCCCGGCAGGACCTATTTCAAACAGCGGTTCTGATATAATCGACGCCGTAGTAAATTATCCTAAAACCGACTATTTGTATTTCTTTTCCGATTTGCAACAAGAGTTCCATTTTGCCAAGGATTACAACGAATTTGTCGAACTCCAAAAGAAATATCCTTGGAAATAATATAAATAACATTATGTTTTTTGGCTATCTGCACAAAGCGGATAGCCTTTTTTTGTTAAATATTATCCCTATAATAATGAAAAAAACTGTGGTAAAATAATTATGTATAATTTTGCAACAAGGTTTGGTGATATATATGAAAAAGTTGGGAAAGAGGTATTTGTCGCTGATATTCAGTGTTGTGCTTTGCTTCACAACATTTATGTCGGTTATGGTTATAGATGCGGCAGATTATAAGGTACCCGGTCCAAAACTTACATATTCTTTTGATAAAGCAAGCGGCACCCTTACTGTTTCGGGTACCGGTGATATGTATGATTTTTGGGATAGTTCTTTAAGAGGCAGAGTGCCTTGGAACGATATTAAAGACAGTATAAAAAAAGTTGTTATCAACGAAGGCGTTACAGGAATCGGTCAATATGCTTTTTATAATTGCTCAAATCTTACTTCCGTATCACTTCCGTCAACGGTTAAAGAAATCAGAGGCTACGGTGTTACAGGCGGATATCTTGGCAATAACGGAGTTTCTTACGGCGCTTTTCGTGATTGCGTTTCACTCACCGATATTAATTTCCCTGAGGGTTTGCAAAAAATAGGTATAGCCGCATTCCGTGGATGTATTGCCCTCAAAAAGGTGACATTTCCTGACAGCCTTAAAACATTCGATGCAGGTGCATTTGTCGGTTGTTCGGGTATCAGTGAGGTAACATTCGGCAGCGGTACAACCGAACTTTCCACAGAGTGTTTTTACAATTGCTCAAATCTTGCAACCATTAACTGGGGTCCGAGTATAAAGACCATTAATAAGTGGGCTTTTTACGGTACAAGACTCACGGAAGTTAATTTGCCTGACCAAATTGTATCAATTGATGAGCGTGCGTTTGGTGACTGTTATCATCTTTATGACGCTTATATCTACAATAGAAAATGTTCTATAACAAACCTTGCTTTTGACAATAAAGGACTTACAGACACTCAACAATTCAATGTTCACGGCTATACAGGCTCAACTGCCGAAACATTTGCAAAAAACAGAGGCTATACTTTTGTTGCACTTGATGCCTGCAAGCACGAGCATACACATATCAATGTTATTAAAGCCGCAACCTGCACAGGGGACGGCTTGCAGGAAACATATTGTGATGATTGTAACACGGTTATTGTTCCCGATACAGTTATTCCGGCAACCGGTCACGATTATGAGGTTACTTCAACTTCGGATGATACCAAGGTTGACGGACATCTTCGTCAGCACGAAAAGTGTAAAACCTGCGGACATGAAAATGTTGTTCTCACTCATGTTGAAGCCGAGGGCAGCGGAACCGTCAACAAAAAATATGTTTGGGTGGATGGAAAGTATACCTACACCAATACCGCAACCTGCACTGCTCCGGGTGTGGAAACCTACACTTGTACGGTTGACGGATGTGGCGTTGTTCAAAGAAATGTTGTTAAAAAAGCCGGTCATACCGTAGACAAATGGACTGTTACAAAACAGCCTACCTGCGTTGAAGAAGGCACAAGAACAGGTCATTGCTCCGTTTGCGACAAGGATGTAACCGAAACCATCGAAAAAACAGGTCATACCATTGATGCAGAACATCCTATAAAAACCGAAGATAAAACCGAAACGGACGGTCATATTTACAAAACTTATGCCTGCTCTGTTTGCGGTCAACAAACTACACAAATAACTCATACCGCTTGGGTAGAGGGTCAGTATACCCCTACAATTGTTGCAAAAGTTACATGCACAACAGACGGTGTAGAGCGTGATAAGTGCGATATTTGTGACGAAACAAGAACTGTTACAATTCCGTCAAAGGGCGAGCATACTTGGGAAGTTACCCAAACAATCGAGCCGACTTGTACAACAAAAGGTCAAACAAACTACACTTGTACCGTTTGCGGTGCCACAAAGCGTGATAATGTTGTGGAGGCACTCGGTCATGATTATGTTGAACAAACGGATTTGACTGTTGCCGCAACCTGTACCGAAGCAGGTTCAAAAACATACAAATGCTCTCGTTGCTCCTCAACAAAAACAGAAGTGGTTGAAGCAAAAGGACACTTTGCGGATCAACGCACAAAGGTTATTACAAAAGAAGCCGATTGTGAAAATGACGGCGCAGGTCATGCTACCTGTCTCCGTTGCCACGAAAAATATGATTTTGTAATTAAAGCACTCGGACATGATTATAAAAATAACGAGGTGGAAATTGCCGATAAGCCGGGTCATGTGCTTTCAACTCCTATTTGTACCCGTTGCGGTCAAAAGCAAAATGCCGAGATTGTGCACAAAGAGTGGATTAAAGGTTATTACACCCACAGAGTTATCACGGAAGGAAATTGCTTAACCGGTGAAATTTATGTTGATGCCTGCACTATTTGCAATAAAACTACAGGCAATACGCAGGGTTCGGCTCCGGGTCATGGATACCGTATGCTCAGGGTATATAATGAGCCTTCAACATCTGTCGGCGGCAACCTTAATGTAAAGCCTTACAGCGTGGTTTATTCCTGTAAGCATTGCGGAAATTTGGTTACTAAAACGGGTGCCGAAATTTTTGCTATGTGGGATAGAGGCTACTATAATGTTGATAAAATCGAAAGACTTTCAATAGATAATTCATCGTATCTTGATGTTAATAACGACGGCATTATAAATGCGAAGGATTATGCGTTTATTTATAATCTTAACAAAAAATATTTGAAATATCAGGAAGAAAATGCCAATAAGGGCGATTCTTCATCAAGTGAAAACGCTTAATGCTTTATTCAACAGCTTGTCGAAACGCTATCGACAGGCTGTTTTGCTTGTTGTAACACATTTGTAATTATTAAATTTTGTTTATTTTCTTTACTTTAAGTTTAATTTATATTATTATATATAAGAAATTATGCATAACGGAGGATTTTTTATATGGGCATAGCATATAAAAGAATTTTGTTAAAACTCAGCGGCGAGGTACTTGCAGGCGCCGCAGGCAAGGGTATCGATAACGATACCGTAATCAGCATTTGCAAGGCTGTAAAAAAAGTTGCAGATGAGGGCGTTGAGGTTGCCATCGTTGTTGGCGGCGGTAACTTTTGGAGAGGCAGAACAAGCGAGCACATGGACCGTGCAAGAGCAGACCATATCGGTATGCTTGCAACAGCTATGAACTCTTTGGCTCTTTGTGATGCTTTGGAACAGCTCGGTGCTGATGTAAGAGTGCAAACCGCTATTGAGATGCGTCAAATCGCAGAGCCGTATATTCGCAACAAGGCTATTCGTCATTTTGAAAAGGGTAGAATCGTTATTTTCGGCTGCGGCACAGGTTCGCCGTTCTTCTCAACAGATACTGCGGCTGCTCTTCGCAGTGTTGAAATCAATGCCGATGCACTTCTCAAGGCAACAAATGTTGACGGCGTTTATGATAAGGACCCTAACAAGTTTGATGATGCCGTTAAGTTTGACAATGTTACATTCCAAGAGGTTATTACCCGTGACCTTAAGGTTATGGATTCAACCGCATTTTCACTTTGTAAGGACAACGATATGCCGATTATTGTTTTCAATCTTAATGATCCCGACAATATTATGCGTGTTGTATCAGGTGAAAAAATCGGCACAACAGTCAGCAACAATCAATAATTAACACATAAGAGAGGTTTTTATTATGGATACAATTTTTGCACAAACAACCGAGAGAATGGAAAAATGTCTTGACTCTCTCGACAGAGATTTTTCAACAATCAGAGCCGGCAGAGCAAACCCAAATGTTCTCAACAATGTTATGGTTGACTACTATGGCACACCTACAAAAATCGACCAAATGGCGGCTGTTTCGGTTCCTGAACCGAGAATGCTTGTAATTCAGCCTTGGGACGCTTCAATGCTTAAAGAAATCGAAAAGGCAATCAATGTTGCCGAAATCGGTATCAACCCTCAAAATGACGGCAAGGTTATCCGCCTTACATTCCCTCAGCTTACAGAGGAACACAGAAAAACTCTTGTAAAGGATGTATCAAAGCGTGGCGAGGAAGCAAAGGTAGCCGTTCGTAATGTTCGCCGTGATTCTATGGATGATGTTAAGAAACTCAAGAAAGCAAATGAAATCACCGAGGATGAACAAAAAGACGGTGAAAAGAAGCTTCAGGACATTACGGATAAGTACATCAAAAAGGTAGAAGAAATGACAAAGAAGAAAGAGAACGAAATTCTTTCTATCTGATTTTATTTTTGATTATGTTTGGGCGACGCTTATGCTTCGCCCTATAACACTTTTTTAAGGAGAGAAAAAATGGCTCTTTTTTCAAAAAAAGAAAGCAAAGCTGTCGGTGAAAGACCGCAGTTTGAAGTTCTTCCCGAACATATCGGCATAATTATGGACGGCAACGGAAGATGGGCAAAAAAACGCGGGCTTCCGCGCACGGCCGGTCATAAGCAAGGTGCCGAAACATTCCGTACAATTTCAAAGGAATGCGGCAGACTCGGTATCAAACACGCCACTTTTTATGCTTTTTCAACCGAAAATTGGAAAAGACCTAAGGAAGAAGTGGATGCTATTATGCGACTTTTCAAGCAATATCTTCTTGAAGCAAAGGAAGATATTACAGCCGCAGAAAATAACAAACTTCGCTTTATCGGGCTTAAAGACGGTATTCCGCATGATATTCTCACACTTATGGAAGAAGCCGAGGAAGATACAAAAAACAATACCGGCTGTGACATTGCTCTTGCCGTTAATTACGGCGGCAGAGAAGAAATTGTAAATGCCGTTAACAAACTTATTGCCGACGGTAAAACGGAAATTACCGAGGAAGATATAAGCCAAAACATTTATACCGTGCCGGATTGTGATTTGATTATTCGTCCGTCGGGCGAGCAAAGACTTTCAAATTTCTTGCTTTGGCAAGCGGCTTACAGTGAGTTTTGGTACAGTGATGTTATGTGGCCTGATTTTTCGGTACAGGATCTTTATAAGGCTCTTTCCGATTTTGAAAACAGAAACCGCAGATTTGGAGGTTAACTTTATGAAGCAAAGAGTTATTACCGCAGTTGTGCTCTTGGCACTTCTTGCAGTTGTTGTTTGGCAGATATACACACCGCTTTTTATTATTGTAATTGCATTTTTGTCTGCTGTTGCGGCAAATGAAATTATGAAGTGTGCCAAAGTTTCAAACAAATTTATTGTGATTTTGGGCACGGCAGTCGGTGCAATTATTCCGTTTACTTCAAGTGAAAATATTATGCAACCGTGGATTTCGGCCGGAAAGTGGAGTCACTTTATTTCAATCGTTCCGCCGCTTGCGTTTGCCGTTATTGTTATCATCGCATTTTTCCTTGCAATGATTTTTGATTACGAGCACACAAAATTTGAGGATGTAGCGGTCAGCATTGTTGCTTCAATCGCTGTGCCTTACGGCTTTTCAATGTTCGGTATGCTCCGTGATGTGTATGATTACAAAGCTCAGCTCGGCGTTTACCTTATTTTCTACGGACTTATTACCGCTCTCGGTACCGATACGGGTGCACAGCTTGGCGGTATGGCACTCGGCAAGCATAAAATGGCTCCTCATATTTCGCCTAAAAAGACTAAAGAGGGTGCCGTATGCGGCATTTGTGCATCGTTTGTTCTTAATATTGCGGCAATGCTTTTGTACAACAAATTTGCATATGTTCCGCTCGGCAAGCATATGGTTACGGCACTCCTTATTGCAGAGCCGTTTATAGCGTTTCTCAGTATGATGGGCGACCTTTCGGCCTCTGTTCTCAAACGCAATTTTGATGTTAAGGATTTCGGCAAAATTTTCCCTGGTCACGGCGGAGTTATGGACAGATTTGACTCATCGCTTTTCTCAATTCCGCTTACATATTGCGTGGTAGAAATCTTTAATAATGCTATGAAATAAGCAGGTATTTATTATGACAAAAAATATTTCTCTTTTGGGCTCAACCGGTTCAATCGGCACTCAGTCACTTGATGTTGCAAGACTTCAGGGTTATAACATAAAATGCTTAACGGCGAACTCCCGTGTCGATGTTATCGAAAATCAAATAAGGGAGTTTAAGCCGGAACTCGTTTGTATGATGAACGAGGAAGCCGCAAAGGAACTCAAAACAAAAATTGCAGACACCGATACAAAGGTTGTCAGCGGTATGAACGGTCTTATCGAATGTGCAACCTATGACGGTGTGGATACCGTTCTCAATTCCGTTGTCGGTATGGTGGGGCTTCAACCAACTTTGGAGGCTATAAAAGCCAAAAAGACTATTGCACTTGCCAACAAAGAAACGCTTGTCGCAGGCGGTCATTTGGTAACAAATCTTGCAAAAGAAAACGGCGTTTCCATTCTTCCCGTTGATAGTGAGCATTCGGCGATTTTTCAGGCTATGCAAGGCTCGCCTAAAAAGGAAGCAATCAAAAAAATTATTCTTACCGCTTCGGGCGGACCGTTTTTCGGTAAAACTCTCAAAGAACTTGAAAATGTTACTCCTGCCGACGCACTTAAACACCCTAATTGGGACATGGGTGCAAAAATCACCATCGACAGTGCAACAATGATGAACAAGGGTCTTGAATTTATCGAGGCAAAGTGGCTTTTTGATATGCCGAATGAAGATATTGAAATTGTCGTTCACAGAGAATCGGTGGTTCATTCCGCCATTGTGTATCAAGACAATTCAATGATTGCTCAACTCGGCGTACCCGATATGCGTATTCCTATTCAGTATGCACTCACTTATCCCGAAAGAGTGCCGAGTCCTGTCGGAGAACTTTCTCTTGCTGATTACGGTAAGTTGACTTTCTTTGAGCCGGATTACGAAACCTTTAAGTGCATCAATGTTTGCAAGGATGCGATTGAAAAAGGCGGACTTTATCCTGCCGCCGCAAACGGTGCCAACGAAGAAAGCGTAAAGCTTTTCTTAAACGGTAAAATTAAATTTACCGATATTGCATATCTTAATAACGAGGCTATGCTCAAGGCAGAAAGCAAATCCGATTTTACTTTGGAGGATGTGCTTGAAGCCGATCGCAAGGCAAGAGATTATGTATTGGAGTGCGTGAAGTAATGTCACACATTTGGCAAACCGTTTATCCCATATTGATTGCAATTCTTTTCTTTGAATTGATTATTATCGTTCACGAGGGCGGTCACTTTTTTGCCGCAAAACTGATGAAAATCAAGGTTAACGAGTTTTCAATCGGTATGGGTCCTAAGATATTTCAATTTACTAAAAAAGATACAAAATTTACACTTCGCCTAATCCTTTTCGGCGGTTATTGTGCTATGGAGGGTGAAGACGGCGAAAGCGATGACAAAGATTCATTTGCCAACAAAAAGATTATTCAGCGTATATTCGTTGTTGTCAACGGAGCGTTGATGAATTTGGTGCTGGGTATTCTTATCATTCTCGGTATGGTGTGCTCTCAGAAACTTGTTGGTATTCCCGTTATTGCCGATTTTGACAAGGATGCCGTGTCAAACGCTTACTTGCAGGAGGGCGACAGAATTCTTGCAATAGACGGTATGCGTGTTTATACAACCACGGATATAAGCACCGGATTTTCGAGAAGTGAGGACGGCAATGCTGAATTTTTGATTAAGCGTGACGGCAAAACAAAAACCGTCAATGTCAAATTTAACACTCAAAAGATTGACGGCAAAAATTATATCGATATGGATTTTTATCTCTACGGTGTAAAAAAGACCGTGCCCAATGTTTTAAAGGAAACGGGCAGAGAGTTTATGTCTTTTTGCAGGATGATATTCCTGTCGCTCCACGATTTGATTGTCGGCAGATACGGTTTGTCGGATATGAGCGGACCTGTCGGAGCGGTAAGCGTAGTGTCCGGTGCGGTAAAGATGAGCCTGACTTCTACATTTAGAATTATGGCATTGCTCACAATTAATATCGGACTTTTCAACCTGTTCCCGTTCCCGGCTCTTGACGGTTGGAGATTGTTTATACTCCTTTATGAGGGAATATTCAGGAAAAAGCTTCCGCAAAAATTTGAATGGATGATAAACGCTATCGGTCTTGCGGCTTTGCTCGGATTGATGTGCTTGGTTACATTTTCGGATATAACAAAATTGTTTTAGATAATAGGGAGTAGATTATGAGAACTTCTAAAAAAATAAAAGTAGGCAATACCTTCCTCGGCGGTGGCAGCCCTGTATTGGTGCAAAGTATGCTTAATGTTCCGTCAACAGATATTGACGGCTCCGTTAAACAGGCTGTTGAGCTTGAAAAAGCAGGATGTCAGATTATTCGCTTTGCAATTCCTAATGAGGAGGCTCTCGCACTTGTTGAGCCTATTAAAAAGGCAACTACCGTGCCGCTTGTAGCAGATATTCACTTTGATTATAAGTTGGCTCTCGGTGCGGCAGAAAGAGGAATAGACAAAATCCGTATCAATCCGGGTAATATCGGCTCGGAGGATAGGGTAAAGGCTGTTGCCGATATTTGCAAGCAAAAAGGACTTCCTATCAGAATCGGCGTTAACTCCGGCTCTCTTGAAAAGCATATCCTTGCAAAATACGGTTCTCCGACTCCCGAAGCTATGGTAGAGTCTGCGCTTTATCACGCTTCGCTTCTTGAAAAGTTTGATTTTGACGATATTGTTATTTCAATCAAATCTTCAAATGTAAATACTATGATTAAAGCGTATGAGCTTGCGGCTGAAAAATGCAATTATCCTCTCCACCTCGGTGTTACGGAAGCCGGCACAGAGCGTATGGGTATTATCAAATCCGCTGTTGGCATCGGCTCGCTCCTTACTCACGGAATAGGCGACACTATCCGTGTAAGCCTCACCGATGACCCTGTAAAAGAGGTTTATGCCGCACAGGATATATTAAAAGCTATCGGACTTAAAACCGATTGTCCGTACCTTGTTTCATGCCCTACCTGCGGCAGAACAAGGATTGACCTTGTCGGTCTTGCAAAGCAGGTTGAAGAGCGACTTCGTGATTGTAAAAAGCCTATTACCGTTGCCGTTATGGGTTGTATTGTTAACGGTCCGGGCGAAGCAAAAGAGGCAGACATCGGAGTTGCGGGCGGCGACGAATGCGGACTCATTTTCAAAAAAGGCGAAATTCTCCGCAAAGTTCCCGAAAATGAATTATTAGACGAATTGATGAAAGAGATAGACAAATTATAATGGCAAGAATTTACGATTATTTTTCTCAATATATCGACGGCAGTGATTTGGCACTTGTCGGCAGCGGTGAAATCACACGATTTGCCGTTTATCGTGAGGCACGCAGGCTTGAACTTGGCGTGCTCCTTGATAAAACCGTTGATTATTCGGTTATAGACCGTATTCAAAAATCACTTGTAAAAAATTTACAGCTTGAAAATGCTGTGCTTAATATAAAATATCCGAGCAGTCTTTTCAGCACGGAAACTGTTCCTGTTGTGCTTTCAAAAATCGGTGCACTCAATCCCGTTGTAAACGGATTTTTTGACAATGCCGATGCCGAAATTGAGGATAATATTCTCACCGTTTGCCTTAAAAACGGCGGCAAAGAGCTGCTTGAAAGCCAAAATGTAAACAAAGAGATTCTCCTTGCTGTTTACGATATGTTTGGTGTTGACCTTGACGATGTTGCTTTCTTGGAGGTTGAAACCTTTGATATGGAACAAGCCGTTCGCAAGGCGGCAGAAGCAAAGGCGGCAGAAAAGGCAAAAGAGGAAGCCGAAAAGGAAAAATATGTTCCTCATGTTCAGCTCGGAGATTTGCCGCTTTATGCCGATACACGCAAGCAGATTATGGGCAGACCGATTAAGGATTTGCCAAAACCTATTAAAGAAATCAGACCCGATGACGGCTTTGTTACCGTTTGGGGCGATATTTTCAATCTTGATGTTCGTGACACAAAGCGTGGTGATTCACGAATTTTGACTTTTTGTGTAACAGACCAAAGTTCGTCCGTATCGGTTAAGATATTTGAAAAGAAGGGCATTATCGACCCTATAATCAAAAATCTTGAAGCGGCTGGAACAATTCTTATAAGCGGTCTTTACAAACTTGATACATATGTTAACGAGTATATCATTATGCCTAATCATATCGAGTCAATCAAAAAGATTGAAAAGCAGGATACAGCAGAAGAAAAAAGGGTTGAACTCCATATGCACAGCTCTATGTCTGAAATGGACGGTATGACTCCGGTGTCAAAACTTGTTGAGCGTGCGGCAAAATGGGGTCACAGAGCCGTTGCCATCACAGACCACGGCGTTGTTCAGGCTTTGCCGGAAGCATACGCAACCGCAAAATCTAAGGGTATCAAGCTTATTTTAGGTATGGAAGGCTACTTGGTTGACGATACTCTTTATCCAGATTTTATGAATATGAAGTCAAGGGATTTTCAACGCCATCATATTATTTTGCTTGTTAAGGCTGATAATACTATGCCTATGCGTCTTGATGAAAATTGGCGACCTGTTATGGATGAACCTGAGGACGGTATAATCCACCGAGGCAGAAAAAATCTTTATGAACTTATTTCAAGTTCAAATGTTAAAACTTTTAAAAACCGTCCGCTTATCCCGAAAACTATGCTTGCCGAAAAGCGAGATGATATTTTAATCGGTTCTGCCTGTGAGCAGGGCGAAATTATTCAGGCTATCCTCAGAGGAAAGTCTGATGATGAACTCTTGAAATTGGCAGAATTCTATGATTATTTGGAAATTCAGCCGAACGGTAACAATGAATTTATGCTCCGCACAAGCGATCAGGAGTATATCACAACAAAAAGAGGCGAGCAGAAATACAATCCTTATTGGAGGGTAAATACCGAGGAAGACCTTATAAATATAAATAAAAAAGTTGTTGAACTTGCGGACAAGCTCGGCAAACCGGTTGTTGCCACGGGCGACGTGCATTTTCTTAACCCTGAGGATTCAAAGCTTCGTGCCATTGTTATGGCGTCAAAGGGATTTGACGATGCCGACAATCAGGCACCGCTTTATTTCAAAACAACCGATGAAATGCTTGAGGACTTTGCTTGGGCAGGCGACAGAGCAAAGGAATTTGTTGTTGACAATCCAAACAAGATTGCCGATATGATTCAGGACAAACTTCCGCCTATTCCACCGGGAACTTATCAGCCTTATATTGAGGGTGCTGATGATGAACTTACCGAAAAATGCTGGGCAACCGCTAAAGAACTTTACGGCGACCCTGTTCCCGAATATGTTGCTTCCCGTCTTGAAAGGGAGCTTAATTCAATCATTTCTCACGGTTACGGCGTGCTTTATGTTATCGCCAAGCGTCTTGTTGAGGAAAGCGAAAGACGAGGCTATTTGGTTGGTTCAAGAGGTTCCGTAGGTTCGTCACTTGCCGCTCATTTTGGCGGTATTTCCGAGGTTAATCCGCTTGCACCGCATTATTATTGTAAGAAATGTAAGCACAGCGAATTCTTCCTCAACGGTGAATACGGTTCAGGCTTTGACTTGCCAAAAAAGGATTGCCCTGTATGCGGCGAACCGATGAAGCGTGACGGTCACGAAATTCCGTTTGAAACCTTCCTTGGCTTCGACGGTGACAAAGAGCCTGATATTGACCTTAATTTTTCGGGTGAGGTTCAGGGTCAAATTCATAGATTTACCGAAACTTTGTTTGGTAAGGAATATGTGTTCAAGGCAGGCACAATGTCCACTATTGCAGAAAAAACCGCTTACGGTTATGTACTCAATTACTTCCGTGAGCGTGACAAATACACAGGCGAGCGTGTTGAAAAGGCAAAGGAAAATCTTGCCGAAAGCAACAGTATGCTCTCAACAATTCCGAGAGCCGAGGTTGAGCGACTTGCAACCCTTATAGATAAGGGCAAGATTACAAGAACAACGGGTCAGCACCCGGGCGGAATGGTTGTTGTGCCGGATAAGTACACGGTTGAGGACTTCACGCCTATTCAGTATCCGTCAAATGATGAAAAAAAGGGTACATACACAACTCACTTCGACTTTAAGAATTCACTTCACGATACTCTTTTAAAACTTGACGAGCTCGGTCACGATAATCCGACACTGTACAAGTACCTTGAGGATTCAACGGGTATTCCTGTTATGGATGTTGATTTGAGCGACCCTAAACTTTACGAACTTATAACCTCTTGTGCACCGCTCGGTGTTTCACCTGAGGATATTGATAACCCTACCGGTACACTTGCAATTCCCGAAATGGGCACACCGTTTGTTGTCGGTATGCTCATGGAGGCTCAGCCAAAAACATTTGCCGACTTGCTCCAAATTTCAGGTTTGTCACACGGTACCGATGTATGGCTCGGTAATGCACAGGAACTTATCGATAACGGCACATGCACCATTTCAGAGGTTATCGGATGCCGTGACGATATTATGACTTATCTTATCCATAAGCTTGAAGCGTACGAAAGAGAAACAGGCAAAGAAGCGCCTCTTACAAAAAAGGACTGCTTCAAAATTATGGAATATACTCGTAAGGGTAAAGCGCCAAAGGAGCTTCCGCCTTATGAGGAGGGAATGAAAACCATCGGCGTTGAGCAGTGGTATATTGATTCCTGTTATAAAATCAAGTATATGTTCCCTAAAGCTCACGCTGCGGCTTATGTTATCGCCGCACTTCGTATTGCGTGGTATAAGATTTATTATCCTGTTCAGTTTTACAGTGCATTCTTTACCGTTCGAGGCGGTGCGATTGATGCGGTAGCGGCTGTTCAAGGCAAGGAAGCCGTTAAACGCAAGATGAACGAAATTAAGCTGAAGGGCAATGAGGCAACCGCCAAAGAGGAATCTCAATATGTCGTTTTGCAGATTGTAATTGAGATGCTCGCCCGTGGTTATGAATTCTTGCCTGTTGACCTTAATAAATCCGATTGGCGAGTTTATAAAATCGAGGACGGAAAAATTCGACTTCCGTTTTCAGCTATTGACGGTATCGGCGAAACTGCGGCACAGGCTATTGCCGACGCTGTTCAACGAAATCCCGACGGCTTCGTTGCGTCTGATGACCTCGCAAACGAGCCGGGTGTAGGTAAATCCGTTGTTGACGCACTGCGTGCGGCAGGTGCTCTCGGCGATTTGCCAGAAACTACACAGATTTCTTTATTTTAACTTATATAAAATTTGTTGTTGACAAGCTCACTTTATTGTGTTAGCATATTAGCGTACTAAAGTGAACTATAGGAAAGGACGGTATTTCCACGGAAATATCATTTAAAACTATGAAAAGATATTCAAAAATCACTCCGCAAGGCAGCAGAGATTACCTTTTTGAGGAATGCGATGACAGAAGAACGGTAGAACACGAACTTTCTGTTCTGTTTAAAGAAAATAATTACAGAAAGGTCATTACTCCTGCTATCGAATACTTTGATGTATTCAAAAGTGACAATGTCGGTATTGAATCTGAAATGATGTTTAAGATGTCCGATTCAAAGGGCAGAACAACTGTTTTGCGTCCCGATAATACCATGCCTATTGCCCGTATGGTTGCTACCAGACTTCACAACGAAGAACTTCCTGTAAGATTGTATTACAGTCAGCCTGTATTTGTCAGAGCGAAGGATTTGGCAGGCAGACCGAGCGAAATTGCTCAAAGCGGTGTAGAACTTATCGGTGACGGCTCATTTGATGCAGATATAGAAATAGTCAAAATGGCTGTTGAAAGTTTAAAGAGAAGCAATCTTAATTCATTTAAACTTGAACTCGGTAATGCGGCATTTTTCAATGTTGTTCTCGGCAAAATGGATATTCCGCAAAGCGTGAGGGCCGATGTTGTAAACTATATTGAATCAAAGAATTATGCGGCTCTCGGTGACTTGCTTGACAAAATCGGCGACACTGCCGAAACAAGAGTAATTCGCAGATTACCTCGTCTGTTCGGCGACGCTTCCGTAATTGATGAAGCAAAAAAGTTATATTCCGATTCTGCATTTCAACAGGCATTGTTGTATCTTCAAACGGTATATAACAAGCTCTGTGATGAGGGATTAAAGGATTATATCATTCTCGACCTTGGTCTTGTAAACCGTTCAAATTATTATACGGGAATTATATTTCACGGTTACGCCGAAGGTTCGGGTATTTCTGTTCTTTCCGGCGGTAGATATGATAATCTTCTCGGTGAATTCGGTATGCCTGCTCCGGCTATTGGCTTTGCCGTTGAGGTGTCCGCTCTTTGTGAGGCTATGCGTGAGGTTATTAATGTAGAACGACCTATCCGTATCGCCCTTACAAAAGGCAGATTGGAGCGAAAAACGGTTGAGCTTTTCAAAACTATGGGGCTTGACACCGCAGAACTTGAAAATAAGGGAAGACGACTTATTCTCCCTGTTGATAAATACGAAACCGTGCTGTCAAAGGCACCGGATGTTATTACATATGTTGAGCACGGCGTGTGTGACATCGGCATTGTAGGCAAAGACACCATTGTTGAGCACGGCTCGTCGTTTTATGAGGTTATCGACCTTAACATCGGCAAATGCAAATTTGCTCTTGCCTGCCCAAAGGGAACAGATTTCTTTTCGGGCTATAAGCGTAAAACGGTTGCTTCAAAGTACCCGAAGGTTGCAAAAGAATTCTTTGAATCAAAGGGTATGGATGTCGAGGTTATCAAAATTGAGGGCAGCGTGGAACTTGCTCCGCTTTTGGGGCTTGCAGACGGCATTGTTGATATTGTTGAAACAGGCTCAACGCTTAAAGAAAACGGACTTGAGGTTGTTGAGGACATCTTCCCGATTTCCGCAAGGGTAATAGTAAATATGGCTTCAATGAAACTTCGTAAGGCAGAAATTGAAGAATTTTTGAATGATTTGGAACTTGCGTCCCGTGTTTGATAGGAGGAAATATGAAAATTACAAAGGCAAACGGCAAAGCAGAATATGCCGTTATGGAAAATCTGAAAAAAAGAATTGACGAAACTGACGAAAAAATCGTTGCTATCGTTTCAAATATTATAAATGAGGTTAAGGAAAACGGTGATGACGCTGTTCGTGAATTCACTGTTCGTTTTGACGGCGGCGTACCTAAAAAGACTGTTATCGAAAAGGACGAACTTCAGGAATATCTTAATATGGTGGACGATGACTTTAAGTCTGCCATAATTAAAGCAAAGAATAATATTTATGATTTTCATCTCCGTCAGGCACAGCAGTCTTGGATGACAACCAAGGAGAGCGGAGTTATTATGGGTCAAAGAGTGCGTGGACTTCACAGAGTCGGCATCTATGTTCCGGGCGGTACTGCTGCTTATCCGTCATCGGTTTTGATGAATGCAGTTCCTGCAAAAATCGCAGGAGTTAAGGAAATTATTATGGTAACTCCTCCTGCAACCGATGGAAATCCCGACCCTAATATTATGGCTGCCGCTGCTGTTGCAGGGGTAGACAGAGTGTTCCTTGTAGGTGGTGCACAGGCTGTTGCCGCTCTTGCATACGGCACGGAAAAAATTCCAAAGGTAGACAAAATCGTAGGCCCGGGCAATATATTTGTTGCAACCGCAAAAAGACTTCTTTACGGTGTGGTTGACATTGATATGGTAGCCGGTCCGAGCGAAATACTTATTGTAGCCGATAAAACGGCAGACCCTGCTTTTTTGGCGGCAGACCTTATGTCACAGGCAGAACACGACAAGATGGCTTCGGCTATTTTGCTTACAACCTCTATTGATTTGGCAAGAGCTGCCGCACATGAGATTGAAAAGCAGGTTAAAAATCTTGAGCGTCAGGAAATTATTCGTGAAAGCCTTGAAAATTACGGAGAAATTATTGTTTGTGAGGACTTGAAGCAGGCCATTGATTTTGCAAATGAGCTTGCACCCGAACATCTTGAACTTTGCGTTGCCGAGCCTCTTAAATATATCGGCAAGGTAGACAACGCAGGTTCCGTATTCCTCGGCAATTTCTCACCGGAGCCTCTCGGCGATTACTTTGCGGGTCCAAACCATGTTTTGCCGACTTCGGGTACAGCAAGATTTTTCTCACCTCTCGGAGTAGACAGCTTTGTAAAGAAGTCGTCATTCATTTATTACACTCCTGCCGAGCTTCGTGCGGCAAAAGATGATATTATCAAACTTGCCGATACAGAGGGCCTTACGGCTCACGCAAATTCAATTAAGGTAAGATTTGAATAATTTGTAGGGGACACGGATTGCTCGTCCCGTATGTTAAAGAAAGATACGGTAAATATTATGCGTACAGCAACAGTAGAAAGAAATACAAAAGAAACACAGATAAAAGCCGAACTCAATCTTGACGGCGGAGAGGTAAGCATTTCAACAGGTATCGGATTTTTTGACCATATGCTTACGGCTTTTGCCGTTCACGGCGGATTCGGTTTAAAACTTAATGTAAACGGCGACCTTGATGTAGACACTCATCACACCGTTGAGGATACAGGCATTGTTCTCGGCATGGCATTTAAGCAGGCACTCGGAGATATGAGCGGAATAGAACGCTACGGCACATTTTTCATTCCTATGGACGAAAGCCTTGCACAGGCTTCGCTTGATATTTCAAACCGTCCGTTTTTAGTATTTAATGCAGATTTTAAGCAGGAAAAATGCGGTGATTACGAAAATTGTGTGACCGAGGAATTTTGGCGTGCCTTTGCCGTAAACGGCGGAATTACGCTTCATATCAATGTGCTTTACGGCTCAAACGCTCACCACGAGATTGAAGCAATATTCAAGGCAGTTGCACATGCAATGAAAATCGCAGTAACAAAAAATGTTGACGGCTCAGTGCTCTCAACAAAAGGAGTACTTTAATGATAATTTTTCCCGCTATTGATATTATAGACGGCAAGCCCGTACGACTTTTTAAAGGCGATTTTGCAACCGCCGAACAGGTTGCCGATGATGTACTTGAAACTGCAAACGGCTTTGTTCAGGCAGGTGCCGAATGGGTGCATATGGTAGACCTTGACGGTTCGCTTAAAAAAGAGAGGGTGAATTCTCAAACATTTATTGATGTTGCCCGTCAAACGCCGCTAAGAGTTGAAATCGGCGGTGGTATCCGCACAATGGCTGATATTGATTTTTATGCAAGCAACGATATTTCAAGGGTGATTTTAGGCTCTGTTGCTCTTAAAAATCCCAAACTTGTCAAAGAGGCTATTAAGGAATTCGGCAACCTTATCGCAGTAGGCATTGACGCTAAAAACGGCTTTGTTGCAACCGAGGGTTGGACAGAGGGTTCGGATACTCATTATATCGACCTTGCAAAGCAGATGGAAGCAATGGGTGTTAAAACAATTATCTACACTGATATTTCAAAGGACGGTACTTTGAGCGGACCGAATGTTGAACAGCTTGTTGAACTCAACAATGCCGTATCGTGTGATATTACGGCGTCCGGCGGCGTTACAAATATTGATGATATTGTCGCTCTCAGAGATAAAAATCTCTATGGTGCTATTTGCGGCAAATCGATTTATAAAGGCACTTTGGATTTAAAGCAGGCTGTGGAGGTTTGTAAGTAATGGATTTGGATAAGTATTTTAAAAAAGGCGAGCTTATTCCCGCAATAGTTCAAGAGGAGTCAACCGGTGAAGTTCTTATGCTTGCCTATATGAACAAAGAATCTCTGCAAAAAGCTCTTGAAACAGGCTACACTTGGTTTTGGTCAAGGAGCAGGCAGGAACTTTGGAACAAAGGTGCAACCTCCGGTCATCTTCAAAAAATCACCGATATAAAGGGCGATTGCGATGATGATACACTTTTAATTAAGGTTATTCAAACAGGTGCCGCTTGCCATACGGGCAATCATTCATGCTTTTTCAATAACATAGATTTTAACAAAGCGGATTAACGAAAGGTAATAATATGGATTATATCAGAAACGACTATGAAACTATCCTTGCAAGAAAGGACGCAAAGGAAGAAGGTTCATATACTTGCTATCTTTTTGAACAGGGACTTGATAAAATATTAAAAAAAGTCGGCGAGGAAAGTACTGAAATGGTTATCGCCGCAAAAAACGGAGTTAAGGAAGAAACCGTCGGCGAGATTTGCGACCTTATTTACCATACTCTTGTTATGATGGTAAACGAGGACATCGCAATAGAAGATGTTGAGGCGGTTCTCCAAAAGCGTGCAGAAAAAGCAGGCAATTTAAAGAAATTTCATAAGGTAGACAAAAATTCATAATGGCAATAAAAAAATGGGTGATTAGGCAGGCTGATAAGGAGCGTGCCTCCCAAATCAGCGAAAAATTTAATATTGACCCGTTTGTTGCTTTTTTGATGGTGTCACGAGGAATAGTTGATGATATTGATGTTGTCAATTTTATGACAGATGAATTTATGCTTTCTTCACCGTTTGATATGGCAGATATGGACGAGGCGGTTTTTACCGTAAGCGAAGCGATAGAAAACGGGGACAAAATCTGCGTTTACGGCGACTATGACTGCGACGGCGTTACATCCACAACTTTGCTTGTGGATTTTCTGCGTAGTAAGGGTGCTGATGTTTGTTACTATATTCCGAGCAGAGAAACAGAGGGCTACGGCTTGAATAATTCCGCAATAGATGAAATTGCTCGGTGGGACGTTAATCTCATTATCACTGTTGATAACGGAATAAGTGCCTTTGATGAGGCGGAGCATATTTATGACCTCGGTATGTCGCTTGTTGTTACCGACCATCATCAACTCACCGACGGCAAACTCCCTAAAGCGGAAGCGGTTGTCAATCCTCACAGGGAAGATAATGCAATGGATTTTCGTGATTTTTGCGGAGTCGGCGTTGCTTTCAAATTCGCCGTTGCAATGGATGAAGATAATGTAGAAGATATTGTGGAACGCTACATAGACCTTGTGGCTATTGGTACAATTGCCGATGTTATGCCGCTTAAAGAAGAAAACAGAGCATTTGTACGCCGTGGATTGCAAAAGCTTAACAACAATCCTCGCAAATCTCTTGCACCGCTTATTAAACGAAATTCAAACGAAATCACTTCTCAGGATATTGCGTTCCAAATTTGCCCGAGAATAAATGCAATGGGCAGAATGGGCGATGCCAAAAGAGCGGTTGAATTTTTGCTTTGCGATGATGCCGCTCAGGCAGTTTCGGCTTGTAATTCTCTTGATGAGGAAAATGCAAACCGTCAGCAGGTGGAGCAGGAAATTATAGAAGATGTCAAAAAGCAAATCAAAAAAAATCCGCGTCTTGTGGCTTCACCTGTTATAGTTGTGGCAGGAAAAGGCTATCATCACGGCGTTATCGGCATTGTCGCTGCTCATATTTTGGAAAAATACGGCAAACCTACTTTTGTTATCGGAATTGACGAAAACGGTATTGCCCGTGGATCGGCACGAAGCGTTGAGGGATTTAATATCTTTGAAGCACTCACCGCTTGCAGTGGTGATATGATTCAATTTGGCGGACATCCGCTTGCGGCAGGCATAACGCTTAAAGAGGATATGATAGAAAAGTTTTCGGCGGATATTAACGAATATGCCATTAAAAATTATCCCGTTATGCCACAGGTTGAACTTACACTTGATTTTAAACTTGCTCCGTCATATCTCAACCTTGATTTGGTAGACTCTTTGTCGGTGCTTGAACCTTACGGTGCAGGCAATTCGCAGGCTGTTTTCGGAATATATAAGTTGAGGCTTTTGGGCGTAACTCCTCTCAGTGAGGGTAAGCACATTCGCCTTGATTTGCAGAAAAAAGATACAAAAATCAGAGTTGTAAAATTCTCAACTCCGTATGACGATTTCCCGTATAAACCTGGGGATGAACTCAATCTCGCAGTTAAAGTAAGCAAAAACGCATATAACGGCAAAATGTATTTGTCTGTTCAGGCGGTTGATATTCGACTGTCGTCACTCGATGAGGATAAATATTTTGCAGAAAAATCGGCTTATGATTTGTACAGATACACAGGCAAGGTTGATGAAAGCCTTTATCCTACCAGAGAGGATTGTGCCTTTGTGTATAAGTATTTAAAGAAAAATAACGGTTACCCTTATTCGCTTGAAAATTTGTATTTAAGGCTTCAGAACAATATGACTTACGGCAAGCTTATGTTTGCACTCAAGGCATTTTCACAGGGCGGACTGATTAATTATAAAAAAGGAATAACCCTTAATACTGTAAAGGAAAAAGTAAACCTTGAAGAAACACCTATTCTTAAGGCTTTGAAGGGAAGATTAAACATTGAGTGAAGAAACAAAAACACAGGATAAAAAACAAGAAATAAAGTTAGAGGATTACGACGATAAATTTGACGAATTCTTTGAAGAGGTAAAAAAGAATCCGAATTATAACAGCGACCTTATCAAAAAAGCGTATGATTTGGCTTACGAAGCACATAAAAATCAGCGTCGCCGTTCGGGTGAACCGTACATTATGCACCCTGTTGCCGTTGCAAAAATTCTGTTTGATTACGGCATGGACAATGAGTGTATTATCGGTGCGCTTCTTCATGATGTTGTTGAAGATACAACATACGACCTTAATTATATTCGTGAGCATTTCGGCGAAGAAGTTGCAGTGCTTGTTGACGGTGTAACAAAACTCGGCAAAATTCCGCTTTCCACCAAGGAAGAAGTGCAGGCAGAGAATATCCGCAAAATGTTTATTGCGATGAACCAGGATGTTCGGGTTATCATTATCAAACTTGCCGACCGACTTCATAATATGCGTACGCTTCAGCATATGCCGCCGTATAAGCAAAGAGAAAAATCGCTTGAAACCCTCGAGATTTACGCTCCGATTGCTCACCGTCTCGGTATCCGTGCCGTTAAGGAAGAACTTGAGGATTTGGCTATCCGTTATCTTGACCCTTACGCTTATAAGGAAATTGAAAATTCTCTTTCCATGAAAATGGAAGAAGGCAGGGAATTTCTTGAGGACATTAAGGCACAGATTAAAGAAAAAATCGAGCCGATTATGCCGGGTGCACAGATTACTTCAAGAGTAAAATCCGTTCACGGCATATTCCGTAAACTGTATATCAAGGGCAAGAATTTTGAAGAAATCTATGATATTTATGCCGTTCGAATTATAGTTGATTCTATGATTGACTGCTATAATGCTCTCGGTATAGTTCACGATATGTTCACGCCTCTTCCGGGCAGATTTAAGGATTATATTTCAACCCCTAAGCCTAATATGTATCAGTCGCTTCACACAACCGTACTGAGTAAAAAAGGTATTCCGTTTGAAATTCAAATTCGTACATGGGAGATGCACCGTACTGCCGAATACGGTATTGCCGCTCACTGGAAATACAAAATCGGTAAAGGCGGAGAAGATAATTTTGATACCTCGCTTCAGTGGATTCATCAGGTGCTTGAAAACGGTGACTCAGCCGATAATGCCGAGGATATGGTTATGTCCATCAAGGGCGACCTTTCTATTGATGAAATTTATGTCTTTACCCCAAGAGGTGATGTAAAGTCGCTTCCGAAAGGCTCAACTGTCATCGACTTTGCGTATGCAATTCACTCGGCAGTCGGCAACAAAATGGTCGGTGCAAAGGTAGACGGCAGAATTGTGCCGCTTGACACCGTTGTTCGTACAGGTCAGGTTGTGGAGATTATTACTTCAAAACAGCAGGGCAAAGGTCCGTCGAGGGATTGGCTCAAAATCGTAAAAACAGGTGAAGCACGCTCAAAGATCCGTGCTTGGTTCAAAAAAGAAAAGCGTGATGAAAACATCACTCAGGGCAAACAGGATTTAGACCACGAATTCAAAAAGAATTATATTCGTTTTGAGGGTGACAAGTACGAGGAATTTGTCAAGAAAATTGCCGAGCGTCAGCATTTTGACTGCGTAGAGGATTTCTATGCCGCAATCGGTTACGGCGGTGTGCAGATTACCCGTCTTATGCCGGGTATTAAGGATGAGTATAACCGTAATTGGAAAGAAAAAGCTCCTACCCCTGCACAGACAAGCAATACCGTGTCAAAGGTTAACCGTGAGCCGAAATCATCGGGCGGTGTAGTTGTTGAGGGAATTGACAACTGCCTTATCAATATGGCAAAATGCTGTAATCCGCTTCCGGGTGAAGAAATTATCGGCTTTATCACAAGAGGTCACGGCTTGACAATCCATTGCAGAAACTGTAAAAATGTGCCTGTCGATTTGGAAAATTGTGCCGAGCCTGAACGCTGGATAAAGGCTCATTGGGACAGCAATATCAAGGTTGAGGCTCGCAGTTCTCTCAACATTTATGCCATTGACCGTGATGGTATGGTGCTTGATATTACAACCACAATAGCAAGTGCCCATGTCAAGATGAACGCAATCAATGCCCGTCCTATTAATGACGGTAATTGCCTGACTTCAATCACTATAACAGTTAATAACAAAGAACATCTTGACGCTGTTATCAGGCTTCTTAACAAGATAGACGGTGTTTATCTTATCGAGAGAAGCGATCAGTAAAATATAATTTCGGAGAAAAATATGAAAGCAGTAATTCAACGCGTAAAATATGCAAGTGTAAAAATTGACGGTAATTTGGTCGGTGCTTGCAATCAAGGCTATATGATTTTGTTGGGCGTACAGCAGGGCGATACAGAGGAAGATGCAGACAAACTTCTCAAAAAAGTTCCCGTTCTTCGTATTTTTGAAGATGAAAACGGCAAAATGAACAAAAGCCTCCTTGATGTAAACGGCGAGGCTCTCGTTGTGTCGCAGTTTACGCTTCTTGCCGATTGTTCGCACGGCAGACGACCGTCGTTTACAAATTCCGCACCTCCAGATGTGGCTAATGCACTCTATGAATATTTTGTTCAGGGTATGAAAGACGCAGGGGTTCAAAGAGTTGAAACAGGCGAGTTCGGTGCAGATATGGCTGTTGAACTTCTCAATGACGGTCCTGTTACAATTCTTCTTGATTCAAAGGAGCTTCATTAATGAAAGTAATCAGTGAAAAATTCGGTTCAATGGATAATAATTGCAGTCTTATAATTGATGAAAAAACAAATCAAAGCGCACTTGTCGATTGTAACGAATTCAGTCAAAAAATGATTGATATGATCGGTGATACCGACCTTAAATATATTCTTTTGACCCACGGTCACTTTGACCATATTATCGGCGTAAAGAGTGTTAAGGAAAAATACGGTGCACAGGTTGTTATCAGCAAAGAGGACGAACCTATGCTGAACTCGTCAAAGCTTTCTCTTGCTGTATTTTGTAATGCTCCGCAAAACAATGTTGATGCGGATATAATAGTTAAAGACGGCGATGAAATCACTTTGGGTGAAATCAAAATTAAGGTTATGGCTACACCGGGTCACACTTCGGGAAGTGTTTGTTATATTGCCGAAAACTGCATTTTTTCGGGTGACACTTTGTTTTATTGCTCGTGCGGCAGAACCGATTTTCCGTCAGGCTCTCCCGAGCAAATGATGTCATCGCTTCAAAAACTCAAAGCACTTGACGGGGACTATAAGGTGTATACCGGTCACAATAACCTTACAACCCTTGATTTTGAACGCAAAAATAATCCTTATATGAAGTAATTTTATGATAATTAAGAATATAAATCACGATGCCTCCTATCACACAGAAAAAATCGCCGTTATGTTTTTTCCTCTTGAAAAGCTTAAAACCGACGGTGACGACAATGTTGTGATAGAAACAAAAAAAGAAAATAATTTGCTTTCGGTCAAAGTAAAGGCTTATTCTCGTTTTCTCGAAAAAACATACGAACTTAAAGAAAATGACGATGTAACTCACTCTTTGTCAATTCTTCTGTATGATACCTTGAGTGAGCTTACGGGTTACAGTCTGCCGTGGGGCATACTTTACGGCGTTCGTCCGGCAAGGCTTATGCACGCAACGGTTGAAAAATACGGCGTTGACGGAGCAGTGCAAAAGTTCCTTGATGATAAGGTTGAACAAAAGAAAATCGACCTTGCTCTGTCTGTTATGGAACGGGAAAATAAAATAATAGCACTCTCTCGTGATAATTCGTTTTCGCTTTATGTGTCAATTCCGTTTTGCCCGAGCAGGTGCTCATATTGTTCGTTTGTGTCACACAGCATAGCAAATGCAAAAGATTTGATTCAGCCGTATGTTGAACTTCTGTGCAGGGAACTTGAAAATATCGGCATAATCGCAAAAAATCTCGGTTTAAGGCTTGAGTCGATTTATTTCGGCGGCGGAACACCAACAACTCTTTCTGCCGAACAACTTGACATTTTGCTTACCGTTATTGAACAGAATTTTGATTTGTCAACTCTCCGTGAATATACCGTGGAAGCCGGCAGACCGGATACCGTAACCGAAGCAAAGCTTAATACGCTCATGTTGCATAATGTTGAAAGAATAAGCATAAATCCGCAAACCTTCAGCGATGATGTGCTTAAAGCGATAGGCAGGAAGCACACTTGTGCTCAAACGGTTGAGGCGTATGAACTTGCACGCAAAGCCGGATTTAAAAATATTAATATGGATTTTATCGCAGGGCTTAATTCCGACACTCCCGAAAGCTTTAAGATGAGTATTGATAAAGCACTTTCGCTCGCTCCCGAAAGTATTACGGTACATAATTTGGCACTTAAATCCGCCGCTTTTCTGTGCACCGAAAATGAATTTTTTGATTTAACCGAGCGTAGCAATGCCGCAAAAATGGTGGATTATTCGTATAATGCCTTGCTTGAAAACGGCTATAATCCATATTATATGTACCGCCAAAGCAAGTCACTCGGCAATCTTGAAAATGTCGGTTATGCAAAAGACGGCTTTGATTGCCTTTACAATGTTTTTATGATGGACGAAACACATACGGTGCTTGCCGCCGGTGCAGGAGCCGTTACAAAGCTGAAAGACCCCAAGACCGCTCATATTGAGAGAATATACAACTATAAGTATCCGTATGAGTATCTCAACAACTTTGATGAGGTTTTATCACGCAAGAAAGGAATAATTGAATTTTACGGTGAATAAAATTGTACAAATACACTTTTTGAAGTATGTACAAATTTCACTAATAATCACATTTGGTATTGCATTAATTTACATATTGTAATATAATGATATCAAAGAGGTGTAATTATGAGAAATTTTAACGACGTAATTAATTCTGTTGACGAAGCTATCAACAATGCAAAAAAGAACGGCTCTATTGACGAGGTCATTAATAAGACCAAGGAATATGCCAAAAAGAGCGCACAGGCAATAGAAATTTCCCGTAAAAGAATAGAACTTCTTGACACAAAGACCAAGCTTGCCAAGGCTTATGAAAAGTACGGCAAACAGCAGTTTGCTCTTTACGAGGGTAAAGATGTTAATCAAGATGAAATCAACGCATCTTGCGAAGAAATTGTTATGCTCAAAAGTCAGTCCGAATTTTTAGAGGCTGAAATTGAGGCTTTTAAGGAAGCTATTGCCGCTCAGGTAGACGCAAAAATGAATCCAAAAAAGGACGAAGATGTTGTGGTTGACGAGTCGGATATTGAGGTTGTTGAGGCAGAGTCCGAATAATATACAATGATTTTTAAGACGGTGTATTTTGCACCGTCTTTTTTTGTTGGTGATTTTGTGAATTTAAAGGGAAAATATCTGTCCTCCGCTTTTATTCTTTTGCTTTCAACCGTTATAGTCAAAGTTATTTCCGCAATATACAAAATTCCTCTTACCGCATTTATCGGCGGAGTCGGCAGGGGATATTTTGCTTATGCTTACAATCTTTGTTTGCCTATACATGCCGTGACTATGGGCGCTTTTCCCATAGCCCTTTCAAAACTTGTAAGCTCTTACAATTCAAAAGGTGATACAAGCAAGGTACTTTCACTTAAAAAAGGCTCATTCAGGATGTTTTCATTGGTTGGCTTTGTCGGAATGGCTGTTTTATTGTGTGCCGCAAAGCCTTATTCCGATTTAATCGCACATTCGCCGAAGGCAGTTTATACTGTTATGGTTCTTGCTCCGTCGGTGCTTTTTTCCTGTATGGGTGCTTCGTATCGTGGCTATTTTGAGGGATTTCTCAATATGATACCGACTGCGGTCAGTCAAACGATTGATGCCCTTTTTAAGATGATTTTCGGCTTGCTTTTTGCCAAGTATTCAATGGCTTATCTTTTTGAGCGGTATCAGGCAACGGGGATGGTGCTCGGCACAACCGCCTGTGATGAGCAAACTGCATTGTCGCTGATTTATCCGTTCACTTCTGCTTGTGCTATGCTTGGCGTAACCCTCGGTGCATTTGCAAGCATTTGCTTTTTGAGTGTGTATTCAAAATATCACAGCTCTAAAATCAATGTCCGGCTTGATACAAAATCCGCAAATACGGAACTTCTCGCTTTTTCTTTTCCGATTATGGTGAGCACCTGTGTGCAAAGCGTTTTTCAATTTTTGGATACGGCAACCATTCAGCTTGCGTTGAGCAAGATTGATATATCGGCACTTAGGAGCATGTTTTCACAGTCACTGAAAATTGTTAATATTTCAGATAGGGATTTGCCCACCTATGTTTTCGGTGTGTTTTCGGCTTCTCTTGATTTTAAAAATTTGGTGCCGGGTGTAGCCATGGCTCTCGGTATTTCGGCTGTGCCTGCAATAAGCAGAGCGTTTGAACAGAAAAATAAAGAACGGTTTACTGTTCTCGTAAATTCGGTTTATAAGTACACCGTGCTTCTTTCTTCTCTCGGAGGAATTGTTTTGTATGTTTGCAGCGAAGAAATACTCAATTTGTTTTACGGCAAAAATTCACGGGATATTGTCGTTTCGTCTGTAGATTTGGTAAAATATTTTGCACTCACCGTGGTCTTTTATTCGCTTGCAGGTACAGCCGTTTTTGCCGTTCAGGCAATCGGTCTTGCAAAAAAATCAATACTCCCTTATGCCGTGTCCGGTGTTATTAGGATTGTTTTGAATATTGTTTTAGTAACGGATGAACACTTTGTTCTTTACGGTGCGGTTATCAGCGGAGCGGTGGGCTATGCCGTTTTAACAGCGTGGAATATAGTTATATTCTGTAAATATACAAAAATAAAATTTGATTTTTTAAGAGTGATTTTTTTGCCGCTTTTTGTGTTCGGCTTCACTTTATATTTTTGTGAAATCTTCTTTAAACAGCCGTTTTTACCTGATTTGACAATTGGTTTGATTATAATTAAGGGTGTAATTTCGCTTGTTTTTTACTGTATATTGTGTTTTTTGTGCGGTATGCTGAATTTTAAAGATTTTTTTTGTAATTATATCACTAAAAAAATTCACTAAAAACCTTGAAAAAGCCGTGTAAATAGTGTATATTACTAAAAGACACGTAACGAGGAAATGATTATGGCACAGGAATTTGTATTAAAAGATAAATATAGTATAGATGACCTTATTGCTATTATTAAAGTACTTCGTGCACCGGGCGGTTGCCCTTGGGACAGAGAGCAAACTCACGAATCTATAAAAAAGAATTTTATAGAGGAAACCTATGAGGTTGTTGAAGCGATTAATAAAAACAGTGCCGATATGCTTCGTGAAGAACTCGGCGATGTTCTTTTGCAAATCGTTCTTCATACCGAAATGGAAAGTGAAAAAGGTTCTTTTACTTTTGACGATGTTGCAAACGATATTGTGCAAAAGTTGGTTGTCCGTCATCCTCATGTTTTCGGTGATGTTGTTGCAAACGATACTGCCGAGGCACTTAACAGTTGGGATGCGGCAAAGCTGAAGTCTAAGGGTCAAAAATCTCAAACCGAGTCTATGCTCAGCGTGCCTCGTGAATTTCCGGCACTTATGCGTGCACAGAAAATTCAACACAAGGCTGCTAAAATCGGCTTTGATTGGGATAATGTCAGCGGTGCGGTTGACAAACTCTATGAAGAGATTGATGAGTTAAAAACAGCAATGGATCAAGGCAAAAAAGCTGATATTGAAGAAGAATTCGGAGATGTTCTCTTTTCTTGTGTAAATATTGCTCGATTTATTGATGTAGACAGTGAGGAGGCACTTACCGCAGCTTCCGACAAGTTTATGTCACGCTTTTCACTTGTTGAGCAAATGGCAAACGAACAGGGAATCGATATGAAAAACTCTTCAATTCAAGAGCTTGATATGCTTTGGAACAAGGCTAAGAAAATAAAAAATGCCGAGTAATCGGCAATGGAGGATTTATTATGAACAAAACTGAATTGGTAGCAGCTGTAGCTGCAAAGGCAGAATTATCAAAGAAAGACGCAGAAGCAGCAGTAGCAGCAACATTTGACGCTATTACAGCAGCTCTTGCAGAAGGCGACAAGGTAGCTCTCGTTGGTTTCGGTACATTCGCAGTTAAGGAAAGAGCAGCTCGTACAGGCCTCAACCCACAAACAAAGGCTAAGATTGAAATTCCTGCATCAAAGGCTCCAAGCTTCAAGGCAGGCAAGGCACTTAAGGACGCAGTTAACGCTTAATTATTTGCAATAAAATTCAAGGTGTCTTTCGGGACACCTTGTTTTATTTAAAGGAGAAGTTATGCGACTTGATAAGTATTTAAAGGTATCTCGCATCATAAAACGCCGAACCGTTGCAAATGAAGCTTGCGATGCAGGCAGAGTTGAGGTTAACGGCAAGGTGGCAAGAGCATCGTATGATGTCAAGGTTGGCGATGTCATAAAGGTGTCGCTCGGCTCAAATGAGCGTGAGTATGAAGTGCTTGAGGTTCTTGAGCATGCGCTTAAAGAAGATGCCGCAAAAATGTATAAGGCTTTGTAAGGTACAGAACAATCTGTACCTTGTTTTTTTGTTATTTTTGAATATTGTTTAGTGTACAATATAATGCTACAATGTGTTTGTTCGAACAAATAATAATGCTTCAGAGGTAATAAAAATGAGCAACAGATATGAATTGAATAAAAATCTTGCACAAATGCTTAAAGGCGGTGTGATTATGGATGTTACCACACCTGAGCAGGCAAAAATCGCAGAACAGGCAGGAGCATGTGCCGTTATGGCTCTTGAAAGAATTCCTGCCGATATTCGTGCCGCAGGCGGCGTATCAAGAATGAGCGACCCAAAGATGATTAAGGGTATTCAAGAGGCGGTTTCCATTCCTGTTATGGCTAAGTGTCGTATCGGTCATATTGCCGAAGCACAGATTTTGCAGGCTATTGAGATAGATTATATTGACGAGAGTGAGGTTTTGTCACCGGCAGATGACCTTTATCATATTGACAAAACCGAATTTGATGTTCCTTTTGTTTGCGGTGCAAGAGATTTGGGCGAAGCACTTCGCAGAATTGCCGAGGGTGCGTCTATGATCAGAACAAAGGGCGAGCCGGGTACAGGCGATGTTGTTCAGGCTGTCAGACATATGAGAAAAATTAATGCGGAAATGCGTCGTGTTCAGTCACTTCGTAAGGACGAACTTTTTGAGGCAGCAAAGGAATACAGAGTTCCGGTTGAGCTTATCAATTATGTTCACGAAAACGGCAAACTTCCTGTTGTAAACTTCGCCGCAGGCGGTGTAGCAACTCCTGCCGATGCCGCACTTATGATGCAACTCGGTGCAGAGGGCGTATTTGTAGGTTCGGGTATTTTCAAATCAGGCAATCCCGAAAAGAGAGCCGCAGCAATCGTAAAGGCTGTTACCAATTATAACGACCCGCAGATTCTTGCAGAACTCAGTGAAGATTTGGGCGGTGCTATGGTAGGCATTAACGAAAACGAAATCAAAATCATTATGGAGGAAAGAGGACAGTAATCCTTCGTAAAATTATGAAAATCGGAGTTCTTGCTTTACAGGGAGCATTTGAGGAACATATCAAGAAACTTGAAGAACTCGGCGTGGAAGCGTATGAAATCCGTCAGCTTAGGGATTTGAATGAAAAGCCCGACGGCTTGATTATCCCCGGCGGAGAAAGTACCGTTATGAGCAAGCTTCTCGATGACCTCGGTATGCGTGAAAAAATACTTGATTATGCAAAAGGCGGTATGCCTGTTTTCGGCACCTGTGCCGGTCTTATCCTTATGTCAAAGGAAACAGGCGACCCTCGTTGCAACGGTTTGAAGCTGGTTGATTGTACTGCAAAACGCAATGCTTACGGCAGACAACTCGGAAGTTTTGATACTGTGGGAGAGTTTAAAGGTTTGGGTAAAATTCCTATGGTATTTATCCGTGCACCGTATATCAGCAGTGCAGATGACGGTGTGGACATTCTTGCCGAGGTTGACGGTAAAACGGTTGCCGCAAGACAGGACAATTTTCTTGTTACTGCCTTCCATCCGGAACTTACCGATGACCTTTCGGTTCACAGGTATTTTGTTGATATGGTTAAAACTAAATAGGCATAATAAAAACCTGACTTGAAAATTAAGTCAGGTTTTTTTACTGAATTTGATTGTTAAATTAATCGTTGTTTTCTGCTGCCGAGTGGTTGATTGCTTCTTGTTCAGCAATTCTGTCAGCACGCTTGTCTGCAAGTTCAACAATCATCTGTTGCTGAACTTTGCCGTGAATTGGGTAAAGAATGAAGCATATGCCGTAAAGTCCTCTTGCAAGAGCAGGGAGAATACAGAATACTGCCCATATACCGTTAAGCATCTTAGGGTCTGTCTGCGGAATAGCATTACCTACCGAGTCGGTAAGAGGTATATAGTTAATCCATGTAAGTACCATACCCGAGAGCCAGCCCGTAACAGATGTTGCAAGCTTGCCAAAGTAACCTTGAACCGTTGTAACAAGTGCTTCGTTTCTGAGGCCGTGTTTCCATTCCATATAGTCAAGAGCCTCTGCTGTAACGATTTGACCCGATACATTAAGGATTTTGTTTGGAAGACCGCAAATTGTAAGACCGAAGATAACCCACATAAGGTTGAATATCCTGTGGTCGGAAAATGTTTGTCCAAACGGATGATAGCCAACGAAGAATAATGTCATATATGCAACAAATCCGAACAAACCTGCAATGATTGAGGTTGCACGGGCACCCCATTTCTTTACCATCTTTGCGGCAAGCGGAACCATTATGTAGTTTGGAATACCTGTAAAAAGTCCGCAAATTGTTTGGTTCATAAGAGAACCCGTATTGTTGAGCCAAAAGTATGATTCGGATGAACCGCCGACTGCTTTAAATGAGTTAAAGAAGTTTGCAAGGATAACTGCAATGAGAGGTCTGTTTGTAACGATGTTTTTGAGGGATTCAAGGATGGATGTTTCTTTCATTTCCTCACGGCTCATAAGAGGAACACGCTCTCTCATATTGAAGCAACCGAAAATTGCAAATCCTGCCGAAAGAATAAGCATAAATCTTGCAAATCCGCTGTAAACATCCTGCATCGAAATGTTATTGTTGATTTTTGGCAATAAAGTAACAAGTATAGGTACAAGTGACGGAATCCATGTTCCGAAAAGTTCAAAGAATTTTGTGATTGTGATGAGGTTGTCACGCTCGTCGGTGTTTGGAGTGATGTTGTATATCATAAGACCCCATGCACCGAAGTAGCTCATACCGAGTCCGTAAATTACAATGGCAACTGCCGCCCAAGCGATTTTGCCTTTGAAATTTATATCGGGAGCGGAAAACATCATATATCCGCCGATTACCCACAAAGGAAGCGGAAGTATGAAGAACGGCTTTATTCGTCCCCAGCGGGTTCTTGTTCTGTCAATGATAAGACCCGAAATTGTGTCGTCAAGTGCATCGTAAATAGATGCAAAAAGATTGATGTTTGCATAAGCGGTTGTGTTCAGCTTTAAGAATTGAATCATAAAGAATTCTTTAAATGCGTCTACAAACTGGCTTAAATTCTTTTGACCGAAGTTTACAAGCACATACGCTGCGATTTCCTTAGGCGTAAGGTATCGTTTTTTAGTGTAGGCAAGCTTGTCGAGTTCTTCTTGGCTCATTGTGATTTCGTCAATGGATACTGATTCTGCCAATGTGTTCCCTCATTTCTTTTAAAACATTATATAAACAGATTTTAACATATATATACATCAAATTCAACACTTTTTTGTTTGATTTAGATTTTACAATTATTTAAACAAATGTTATCCGATTTTTGTTGACATTCGCTATAAAAAATTATATTATATATAAGAATATTAATTAAAACAGAGGTGCAAATATGGCAAGTTCATGTCCTAATTGCGGCAAAAAATTACATTGGTATGATGTTAAAGCCGAGTGTTCAAATTGCGGCGTAAGTATTCCTAATTTTAATTGGGAGGAAAGGCTTGAGGCCGATAATGAATTGGCAGAGCGTAAGTTTGCTTCATTTTATCGTGCGCTTAACAGAATTGCATATTCAATCTGTGGCACAAAACTCAGAATAGCAAGAATTGTTTTATCGGTTTTGCCGGCAATAGGATTTATTTTGCCTTGGGCAACAATTAAAAGCGATGCCGAAAGCGTCGGTCTTGACCTCTTTGGTATCACATGTAACAAATCTCTTATCGATTTGTTTAAAGATTTCTTCGGAAATACAAGCCTTTATATAACAAATATGAAATATGAGGGATTTTCGGGTACACTCAGTTTTACGATGTATTCAATGCTTTTGATGGTGTTGTCATTGTTGCTTGCCGTTATTGCATTTTTCCTGATATTTATTTTGGCAAAGCGATTCAAAACAAAGGCACTTACGGCGTTTGAATGTTTAAGTGTTTTATCGGCTGTCGGCAGTGCAGTTTGCTTTACTTTGGGAATTAAAGCCGCTCCTAATGAACTTGGAATTAATTTCGGCAGTTTTCCTGTATATAACGCCACAGGCGGCGTTGCTTGGGGATTTTATGTTGCTCTTGCACTTCTTCTTGTTGCTGTAGGTATCAATGCGGCAGTTGCAAAGGCTCCGTCAAAAACAGATGACGAGCTCGAAAGTGAAAGACTTGCACGCAAGGCTGCAAAAGAGCAAAAGGAATATGAGGCTGCTCTTAAAAAGGAAATTGAAAGAGAAGAAGCCGAAAAGAAAGAAAAAGAAGAACAGGCGAGAATAGTTGCCGAAGCAAAGGCAAAACTTGCCAAGAGCGAGAATAAAAAGAAGTAATTTAAGAGGTAATATTTAATGGAAAATCAAGGTAAAAAGAAATATATTTCCGGTTCAAAGGTAAAGGTTTCAACAGTTGTTATAGTTTCTGTTGTACTTGCTGTTTTGCTTGCACTTTCATCATTCGGATTTGCTGTATTCAGTTCGCAACCTTTTGAAATGAAGGACGGCAAGGTCAATGTTTATGAACTCAAATCAAAGTTGTATACAAAAGCAGTAGTAAAAGCTTTGCCTAAAAAAATTACCGGTAACGACGGCGGCAAAAAGATTGATTTTTATATTGAAGAAAATGATGATTACGACTCAAAAACAGATCAGCCAATCGAGCAGTTCAGAGTATATTATTACAAAGACGGCAAAAAAGACGGCGAAAAGCTTATTGCACACGAGGGTATGTATAAGGGAAATTATGAAACTATGTATCCTCTTGTCGGATTTTTCATAAAAGGTATGAATAATCTTAAAGCTCTTAAGGGCGTATTCCTGACACTTATAATTGTTGTTTGTGCAGCTGTTTTGGCACTCCTTATTTGGCTTATTGTTCTGTTGGTAAGAATAAAGCAGGACAGACAGTATAGCGTCAGTTATCAAGAGCAAAAGTTAATTAAAGAGGCTGAAAAAAAGGCAAAAAAGGAAAATAAAAATTAATTTAAAAGGCTTGCCCTTAGCGGAAAGCCTTATTTTCGGTAAAATAATAAGGGGTTTTTATGGAGTATAATGTGCTTTTCTCTCCTATGAAAATAGGTAAAGCAGAAATAAAAAATAGAGTTGTAATGGCTCCTATGTGTATGGGATTCGGTCAGTTTGACGGCAAGGTTACAGACATTATGGCAGATCACTATGTTGAGCGTGCCAAGGGCGGTGTCGGTCTTATTATCACCGAGATTACCCGTATCAATGATGTGACCGGTGCATCGTCATTCGGTCAAATGGCTTTAACTCACGATTCACAAATTGCACCGCTCAAGAATATGGTTGACCGTATTCATTCCTACGGTGCAAAAATTTTTGTTGAACTTCACCATCCGGGCAGACAAAATCTCGGACTTATGATGGGCACGGTTCCGCTTTCTGTTGCTTGCGATAAAATTATGGGCAAGGCATATGCCAAACTTCTTACCGGTGCAATTATTCCGCCGGGAAAGAAACTTCAGGATAAGGACATTGTTCCTCGCACTGTTGCTCCGTCAAAATGCGAAAAGTCAAAAATGGCTGACAGCGTAAACAGAGGTCTTACAAAAACAGGTATTAAAAAACTTATTCGTCAGTTTGTTCAAGGTGCTGTAAGAGCACAAAAGGCAGGCTGTGACGGTGTTGAACTTCATGCCGCTCACGGATATCTTATTCAACAATTTTTGTCACCTAACACCAATCACAGAAATGATGAATACGGTGGCTCGCTTGAAAACAGAATGAGATTTCTCAACGAAATTATCGATGGAATAAGACTTGCCTGCGGCAACGATTTTCCTCTTGTTGTTCGTCTTTCGGTTGATGAGATGTATGCAAAAATCGGTCAACCGGGCAAAGGCTACGATTTGCAGGAAGGACTTAAAATTGCCAAAGCACTTAATGATAAGGGCATTGACGCTATTGATGTTTCATCGGCAGCTTATGATACCTTCAACTATTGGCTTGAACCGACAACATTCCCGCTCGGTTGGAGAAAATATCTTGCCGAAGAGGTTAAAAAGGTTGTTGATATTCCTGTTATCGCAGCAAACCTCATTCGTTCTCCCGAACAAGCAGAACAGCAATTAGAGGATGGCATTCAGGATTTTATTTCCCTTGGCAGACCGTTGCTTGCTGACCCTCATTGGGTTAACAAGGTTAAAGAGGGCAAGGAAGATACAATTAAGCGTTGTGTATGCTGTCTGTACTGCTTTGAAAGTATGGAAAACAACGCATATGAATATACACACGGCAGATGTTCGGTTAATCCGTTCATCGGCAGAGATTCTCTTGAACTTGAAAAGAACGGCAATGGCAGAAAGGTTGCAGTTGTCGGCTCCGGTGTGGCAGGTCTTACCGCTGCCGAACTTCTTTCAAGACGAGGCTTTGATGTTACCGTGTACGAAAAAGAAAGTGCTGTCGGCGGTCAGATTAATCTTGCCGATAAGCCGCCTCACAAAGAAAAACTCCATTGGTGTGTTGATGATTTGTACACCAACGCAAAGAACAATGGTGTAAAGTTTGAGCTCAATACAACTGTTACAAAAGAGTTGCTTGATGATGTTTCGCCTAAATTTGTTATCAATGCCACAGGTGCAAATGCTGTTTTTCCAAAGGCTTTTGCAGGCGATAATGTCAGCACTGTTACAGAAATTCTTAACGGTACAATTAAACTTGAAAATAAGAAAGTTGCCGTTATCGGTTCGGGTATGACCGGACTTGAAACTTCGGAACTTTTATGCGAAATGGGCAATAAAGTTACCATTCTTGAAATGGCAGACACTATTGCACCGGGTGCATATTTCCAACAACTTGATGACGCTTTGCCAAAACTTAAAGAGGCAGGCACGGTGTTTATGCCGTCAACAAAATTGCTTGAAATTACAGCAGACGGATTGACAGCAGAGAGCACAAAGAACGGTGACAAGATTAAACTTGATGTTGATTTTGTTGTTCTTTCAATGGGTTGCCGTCCTGACAATGCACTTTATGAGCAAATTAAGGACAGCACAAAATATAAAGTTATTAATATCGGCGACAGCGTAAAGGTCGGCAGAATCGCAAATGCTACCGAATCAGCCTTTCAAGCCGTTATGTCGATAAAATAATAAAGGGGTAAGTAATGAAAAACAAGTATATTTGGGAAGACCCAAAAACCGTTTATATCAACAAGGAAAAAGGGCATGCAATCGCTATGCCTTTTGACAGCGTTGATGACGCACTTTCGGGTGAACAGTCAAAATACAAGCAGAGTCTTAACGGCAAGTGGAAGTTCTTTTGGCAAAGAGGACTTGACAATCAGCCTGACGGATTTGAAAAACCCGGCTATGATGTGTCAAACTGGGATGAAATTTCCGTGCCGTCCGTATGGCAATGTGAGGGTTACAGCGTGCCGTATTATTACGCAAGCACATTTCCGAGAGCATTCAGCCGTTCAAAGAGTCGTATTCCGTCTATTGACCATACTATGCAGGAAATCGGCTTTTATCGCAGAAACTTTACAATAAGCAAAGACTGGGACGGCAGAGATGTATTCCTCCATTTCGGTGCGTGCAAGGCGGCTCTTGAGGTTTGGGTAAACGGCGAGTATGTCGGCTATTCAACGGGCTCAATGACTCCTCACGAATTTGAAATTACAAAATATCTTAAGGACGGCGAAAATACCGTAGCGGCAAAGGTTTACCGATATGCAGCATCAACATATCTTGAAGATCAGGATATGTGGTGGCTTTGCGGTATTTATCGTGAAGTTTATCTTTTTGCCGAGCCAAAGGTAAGACTTTTCGACTTTTATGTAAAAACCGACCTTGATGAAGAATACAAAAATGCAACCTTGTCGCTTGATTATTATATCAATAACAGAGTTGACAGAGATTCTTCCGTTACTGTTAAATCTTATCTTATCAGCGACACCGATAAAATAATTGAACTTGATGATGTAAGTGCAAAGATTGCCGCAAATAACGATGTTGTTTTGAGTATCGAAAATGACATTAAAAATCCTAAAAAATGGTCGGCAGAAACACCTAATCTCTATCGTCTTGTTATGCAAATTCTTGACGATAAGGGTAATGTTATAACCGTTAAGACCTATGAAATCGGTTTCAAGAAGGTTGAAATCGTGGGCGAAAAGATTTTGTTCAACGGTATGCCGTTGATGCTCAGAGGCGTTAACCGTCACGATTTTGATATGGATAACGGCTGGAATGTACCAAAGGAAAGATATATTCAGGACCTTGACCTTATGAAGATGGCAAATGTAAATGCTATTCGTACATCGCATTATCCTGATGACCCGTATTTCTATGAACTTTGCAACAGATACGGTTTTTATGTTATGGACGAATGTGATTTGGAATCTCACGGTGTTCGCCGTAAGGGTGTTCCGGGTTCAAATCCGCTTTGGACAGATTTGGCTGTTGATAAAATGGAGCGTATGGTTCTCCGTGACAGAAACAATCCGTGTATCTTTATGTGGTCACTCGGTAACGAAGCGGGCGACGGCGACAACTTTATGAAGATGAAGCAAGCCGCTCTTGCTCTTGACGATACCCGTCAGTTCCACTATGAGGGTGACTTTGACCTTACAAAGAGTGATGTAATTTCTCGTATGTATCCTGATGAGGCTACTATGAAGAAACTCGGCAACAGAGAGCCTATTACAATTTCACTTTATGATAATATTGCAAATCAGCTTGCGGCAGACTCAAAGCCGATTCCGGCTGAAAAGTACACAAAGCCTGTTCTTCTTTGCGAATATGCTCACAGTATGGAAAACTCTATGGGTAACTTCCAAGAATATATGGACGACTTTGAAAAATATGACAATATGTGCGGCGGCTTCATTTGGGACTGGGTAGACCAAACCCTCCATGTTGTTGACGAAAACGGCAAGGATAACTATCTCTACGGTACAGACTTCGAAAAGGACGAGCCACGCCATTGGTACAGCGGAATTAACACAACTGCAATGACAGGCTCAAATACATATTTCTGTGCAAACGGCGTCATTTCTGCACTTCGTGAGCCACATCCGCAATATTTTGAGGTTGCTCATGTGTATCAGCCTATTGTTACTACCGCTTTTGATTTGACAAAGGGCAGATTTAATGTTCGCTCAAGATTTTTGTTTACCGATGTTTCTGCTTACAAATGTAAGTGGAAAATCGAATGTGAGGGCGAGGAAATTCAATCGGGTGAAATGGATAAGTTCTCGGTTGCTCCTCTTCAGGAAAACTTTATCGACATTCCGTACAATTATTCGGCTCTTCCGCAGGATAAGGAATGTGTACTCACAATCTCATTCCATTCAAAGAAAAAGACTTTGGGCATTAAATCAAATGCAGAAATTGCTTTTGACCAATTTATTCTTAATACACCTTCAAAGCCTGTAATTTCAAAGGAAGGCAAAGCACCTTCAGCAGAAAAGAAGGGCAACAATGTTGTTGTATCGGGTGATAACTTCACAGTTAAGGTTGATAACGGTGCCGTTACATCTTATGTTGTTGACGGCGAGGAACTCCTCAAAGCTCCTATGGCTCCTAACTATTTCAGAGCACTTACCGATAACGATATTGACTTCCTTAATTTTACACCGCCGTTTATGTTTGCTCATCCTTATTATAAGTGGAAACATGCAACAAAAGCCGTTAAGGCACTCAAAACCTCTGTTGAGGAAAAGGACGGAGCGGTTAAGGTAAAGGTTGCTCTTGATGTTCCGTTTATGAAAAATGCGTTTGTAGCATACACCGTTTATTCAAACGGCAAGCTTGCCGTATATCACAGTGCAGTGCCTAAAGCACCGCTTCTTCGCTTCGGCTTCCAATGGAATGTTGACAAGTCTTTGACTCAAATTTCTTGGTACGGCAGAGGTGAAGCACCGTCTTATCCTGACAGAAAGACGGGTTATAAAATCGGCAAGTATTCTTTGCCTATTGATAAGTTTGAATATACCTATATGCGTCCGCAGGAATCATCAACCCGTGCAGATGTAAGATACTTTACTTTGACCGACAAGAAGGGCAACGGCATCAAGGTAACTGCATATTACGACAAGCCGGTATTGTTCTGCGCACTTCCTTACACACCGTTCATGCTTGATAAGTATGATCATGTAACGGATGTTGACAGAACTCACGACATCACCGTAAATGTTGATTCGTCACAGTATGGTATCGGCGGCGATATGCCGGGTCAGGCTTTCGTTCGTGATAAGTATCAGGTTAAGGCAGGCGAAAAGCAAGTGCTTTCCTTCCTTGTTGAACCATGTAAAAAATAATTATTTATGAAAAGAGTATTCACCTGTATAGGTTTTTCTATGGCAATCGCATTGTTTGCGCTTTGCTTTGTAAAAAGTGAATACGCAATTTGGTTAACCGTAGGGCTTGCGGTGCTTCTTGCCGTAAGCCTTATCGTTCCAAAAATCAGGCAGGCTGTTGTTATACCGCTATCTTTGTCATCGGCGGTGGCGGCTTGCCTTTTATTTGTTGCGGTTACAAATATAGTTGTTCAGCCGGTGAAATCTCTTGAAAACACTTCTGCATTGTGCTCGTTTTATATTACCGATTGCGGTAAAACCGTTGGTGAATATAAGGAATATACCGCAAAAATTATTCAAGCCGATGATGAAAAGGTGAATGTTAAGGCGTCGCTTTATCTTGATAAAGACATCAATCTTCGCTCTTATGCCGTGATGAAAGGCAATCTTAATTTTAATTCGGTCGGAAATGACGCTTTGTCAAGTTATGGCAAGTATGCCGACGGTATCTATATATCGGCAAATTGCGTGCTTACCGATTATACCGGAAAAATTGTTCATTCGCCTTTTAGATATATTGTTGCACTAAGGCACAGTATAAGGGATAAACTTTCTTATCTGATGTCGGGCAGAGAGGGCGGCTTGTCCGTTGCTCTTGTAACAGGGGATAAATCGTTTCTTTCCGGCGATGTCAAAAACGCTTTTATATATTCCGGCACATCGCATATTATGGCTGTTTCCGGTTTGCATTTAGGCGTGGTAACAGGTGTGCTGTTTTTTATTTTGAAAAAGCTTAGGATTAAAGAAAAAACTTCAAGTGCGGCTTGTATTGTTGCCGTTCTCGTTTATATGGCACTTGCCGCTTTTTCCGGCTCGGTTACAAGAGCGGGAATAATGATGATTATTCTTCTGTCGGCAAGGCTGTTTTCAATGAGGGGTGACTCGCTTAATTCTCTCGGTGCGGCAGTAACCGTTATGTGTCTTGCAAATTCGTATGCCGTGTCGGATGTCGGTACGGATTTAAGCGTAATATCTGTTTTGGCACTTATAACCGTTTATCCTTTTGCTTCAAAAAATATGAAAATGGTTTATGTTGACCCTCTTCAAAAAACAACAAAGGAAAAAGCATACGATCGTGTTTATTCTGCATTCGGTATGTTTTATATATCTCTTTACGTGTTTGCATTTACCGTGCCTATAATTTATATATTCTTCGGCTATGCAAGTATCATCGGACCGCTTTCAAATTTAGCGGCGGTTCCGATGGGCGGTTTGTGCGTTGTTATGTCGTTTGTCACTTATTTTGTGTCACTTCTCGGTATAACTCCTCTCACAGCAGTTGCCGTTGTTTTGTCAACAAAATGCGATGCGTTGCTTATTAAAATTTGTGAATTCTTCAGAGCATTTAACAATTCCGTGCTCGGTTTTGATTATTTGATAGGACTTTGCATTGCAGCTGTGTTGCTGTTTTTTGCCATTGCATTTTTTATGGGCAATGATAAAATTTTAAAAAACACATGTATTTTGTCGCTCGTATTTACAGTTTTGTTTGTCGGCACTTTGTCGGTGTATAATTTTAATTGTATGTCGCTTCGTGTGTTTCAAAACGGTGCTGTTGTTTGTACATATAAAAACAAAACGATAGTTTACGGTGTTAATTCAAATTGGGACGAAAGTTCTGTCAGCAAATATTTGCAGAATAATTCAATGCCTGTTGATTTTCTTGTTACTCAGCGTTCGCTTGATAACCCCTCACTGCTCAGCAATGATGTGAGCGTAAACACCTTTGTTTGTGATGAGTTTGATGATGTTGTTCTCGTTGGTGCAAGATATAATAATTTAGAGGTTCAAAATACTTACAATGCAGTGCTTGATGAAAACTTTTCTTTTTGTTATAATCAAGGGGATATAATTATACGATTTAACGATATTACCGTAGGTTCAAATGATAGTTGCGATATTAAAATTTCATCGTCAAAAAATATTGACCCTAACGGTACTGTTGAACTCGGTAAATCAAACACAATCGTTTACAAAATAAAAAGCAAAAATTCTTTTAAGGTAAGGAGGCTTAATCAATGGCAAAAGTAGGAGAAGCAGAGCTTAAAAATCAAATAAAAAGCGGTGACTTTTCCAATGTTTATATGATTTACGGCGAAGAGGATTACCTAAAAGAATATTATGTCAATAAGCTTAAAGACAAGCTTGTTGAACCGGCATTTGCCGATTTTAATTTCCATCAGTATGACGGCAAAAAAACTCCTGTGTCGGAGATTTTAAACGACGCCGATATGATGCCTATGATGGCTCAGTATTCGCTTTTGCTTGTTGTTGATTATCCTTTTGACAAAAGCAAGGACGATGTTGAAAAGGTTAAAACTTACTTAAAGGATATTAACCCAAGTTCGGTGGTTGTGTTCCTATTTAATCAAATTGATGTGAATGCAAAGTTTAAAACGCTTGAAAATGCGATAGCCAAGGCAGGTACGGTTGTAAATCTTGAAAAAAGAACCGAGGGCGAGCTTGCAAAACTGATTATATCCTCGGCAAAAAAAAGAAAATGTACTATTGATACGGCAAATGCAAAATATATGATTTCGCTTGTCGGCAACGACATTAAAACCGTATTCAATGAACTTGAAAAAATGTGTTCATTTGTCGGCGAAGGTGAGATTACACGCAAAATTATTGACGATTTGGCTGTTAAATGCCTTCAGGCAAGAGTGTTTGATTTGTCAAAGTTTATCCTTGCAGGCAACAGTGACGGTGCTTATGAGGTGCTTCGTGTCCTTTTTGCACAAAAGGAAGAACCTATTGCAATATTGTCCGTCATTTCGTCTTGCTATATAGATATGTATAGGGTAAAATGTGCCCTCGCTTCGGGTGAGGGCGAAAACTCACTTACAAATTATTTTAATTATAAGGGCAGGGAATGGCTTATTCGCAACGCCGTTCGTGACAGCAAAAAACTCAGCCTTGAAAATTTACGCTCGGCTATTGATGTCCTTTCAAAAACAGATGAACTGTTAAAGTCAACTTCTATTGATAAAAATCTGCTTTTGGAAGAAACGGTTATGAAACTTTTGATGTTGAGGAACGGTTGATGGAAGATAAAATTAAGCTTTCCGAAGCTGTAATAGTTGAGGGAAAATACGATAAAATTAAACTTTCGAATATCCTTGACGCTTTTATTATAGAAACAAACGGCTTTGCTGTTTTCAAGGATAAAACCAAACTGTCATTTATAAAAAAACTTGCAAAAGAACGGGGGATTATTATTCTTACGGATTCCGACCACGCAGGTTTTATGATAAGAAATTACATATCCTCGGGTGTGCCCAAGGAACAAATAAAAAATGTGTATATTCCCGATATTTTCGGCAAGGAAAAAAGAAAAAACGCCCCGTCCAAAGAGGGTAAATTAGGCGTTGAGGGAATGACAAAAGAAGTTATTGTCGAAGCTCTTTCAAAGGCAGGAATTACATCGTCAAAATCCGTGTGCTCCGACCCTGTCACAACCGTTGATTTTTACGATTTGGGTTTGACCGGGGGAGCAGGTTCAAAGGCAAAACGCAAGGCTTTGTGTAAAACTCTCGATTTGCCGGAATTTCTTTCAACTTCTTCTCTTATTTCGTGTATAAACAATTTTATGACAAAGGAAGAATTTTACTCTGTTTGTCAAAATTTAGGTGATTAAATGAAAAAATATCTATCATTGTTTCTTTGCTTTGCAATGCTTTTTGCATTTTCGGCTTGTGCAAAAAATGCAAACAAAAGCACAGCAAAAACAGAGAAAAATACTGCTTCAACCACGCAAACCGCAACTTTTTCAACATCTTCGGCTGAAGAAAATCCCGACGGATTAATCCCCGGTGTCAACACAAATGAGGTTACTTCCGACACGCTGATTTGTTATTTTTCCTGCACGGGTAATACCGCTCAAATAGCGTCTTACATTAAGCTCACAACCGGCGGAGATTTGTTTGAAATTATACCGAAAAGCCCTTATACCAAAGAGGATTTGGACTATAATTCTTCAAATTCAAGAACCGAAAATGAGTATAAAAACGAAAAATCAAGACCTGAGATTTCATCAAAAGTTTCTTCGTGGTCAAGTTACAAAACGGTTTATATCGGCTATCCTATATGGTACGGTGAAGCACCGAGAATTATTTATACTTTTTTGGATACTTATGATTGTTCGGGCAAAACCGTAATTCCGTTTTGCACTTCCGCAAGTTCGTCGATAGACGGCAGTTTGCCTGCAATCAAAAAACTTTCTCCAAAAGCAAAATGGCAAAACGGTATTCGCTTTGACCCTGCTTCAACCGAGGAAGATGTTGCAAAAAAATTAAAGTGACGCATATTGACTTTGTTAAACAATAAGAATATAATAACATACCAAAAAGGTAGATATTAAAATCAAGAAAATTTACAGGTTCGGCAATGCAAAGTCGATATGTACGGATCGGAGAAAATATGCTCAATCAGTTTTCAAGAACAGAATTATTATTCGGCAAGGAAGCTATGGACAAACTTCAAAATTCAAGAGTTGCCGTGTTTGGAATAGGCGGTGTAGGCGGCTATGTTTGCGAGGCACTCGTCAGAAGCGGCGTTTATCATTTTGATTTGATTGACGATGACCAAGTGTGCCTTACAAATCTGAACCGTCAAATAATTGCCACACGCAAAACGGTTGGTCAATACAAGGTAGATGTTATGCGTGAAAGAATATTGGAGATAAATCCCGATGCCGATGTATCGGTTCACAAGTGCTTTTTTCTGCCTGAAAATGCGGATGAGTTCCCGTTTGAAGAATATGATTATGTGGTTGATGCCGTCGATACCGTAACGGCAAAAATCGAATTGGTTATGAAAGCACAGGAAAAGGGCGTGCCGATTATTTCTTCAATGGGTGCAGGCAATAAGCTCGACCCAAGTGCTTTTAAGGTTGCCGATATTTACAAAACGAGAGTTGACCCTCTTGCAAGAGTAATGCGTCGGGAAATGAAAAAGCGTGGCGTAAAAAAGCTAAAGGTTGTTTATTCCGAGGAAGACCCAAAGCGACCGATTGAAGACATGGCTGTCAGTTGTCGTAATAACTGCATTTGTCCTCCCGGTGCACAACACAAATGCACCGAGCGCAGAGATATTCCGGGCAGTACGGCTTTTGTTCCGAGCGTTGCCGGACTTATCATTGCTGGCGAAGTAATAAAAGACCTGATAAAGTAAAATATTAAAGGACCGTAAATGTTACATTTGCGGTCCTTTTTTATGCTACTTTACTATTTCAACCCTTGCTTTTTGTTCTTCTCCGCAGGGTTTTATTTTTTTGTATCCCAAGTTGTAAATATCGGTGAATTTACACTCCAAATCAAACAGCTCTTTTATTTCTTCCGAATTTATATTTCCGTATTTTGTGATTATCGGCAGAGTAGCCGTTTTTTTCATTCTTGAGAGCAGTTCTCTGCCTCTGTCGTTAAAAGCTAAAATATGCAGGTATTTCGGTTCTTTCGGCATATCTTTTGTTATTCCGAGATACGCACGCAAAATAATTCGTCTTATTCGTGAATGTGTGTAACGCTTCGTTTTGATGTTGTCGTATAAATCTTCAAGTGTGAGCGAATTCGCAACCGCACTTACAATCCTGTTTTCAAGTCCCTCGCTTACATCATCAATTTGCAAAAAAGTCTCTGCTGTCATTGTGCGGAGCTTGTATAAAATCGCCTTTTCGCAGTTCTTCATTGATGAAATTTCGTCAGCGTTTAGGTGCTTTCTTATCTCGCTTGCCGAGTATTCGCTGTCGTCTGTGTCGTGACCTTTGCCGAGTCTCTTTATCGCCGTTGCTTCAAGTTTTGTATATGTCAAATATTCAATTGCAAGGATGTTGTTTGGTGTGTCAAGTAAAGGCGAATTAACGGCATTTTTGCGGGCTGTCGGGTATGAAATACCTTTTTTCAGTTCGTCTTTGATTAAACCATCTTTGTCTTGTATTTCTTTTGCAACCGCCTTTAATTCGTTAACATTGTCGCATTCCGCACCGAAAGCAAGACAATCGCAAATTCCCGTTGCCTCCAAAATTTCAACACCGGCTTTTGCGTATCCCTGTGCGGATTGAATTGTGCATAATGCAGGGATTTCAATTACAAGGTCGGCACCGTTTTCAACGGCTGTTCTTGCACGGGTGTATTTGTCATATACAGCAAATTCTCCTCGCTGAACAAAGTTGCCGCTGAGTGCACAAATAACGGCTGAATTTTCACTTTTACATTTGTCAAAAAGATATTTGTGCCCCTTGTGCAGAGGATTAAGCTCGCAAACAATACCGAATTTCATTTTTTTATCCTTTTTCTCTTGACATTCTTAATTTATAATATTATTATTATTTATATACTATTCTAT
>ERZ1035032.109-NODE-109-length-67444-cov-174.899642_pt1 | contig 67444 bp, 73 predicted proteins | sample MGYA00520693_ERZ1035032 | MGnify/ENA primary metagenome ERZ1035032 (study PRJEB33766, sample SAMN09781740) | gut metagenome | biome: gut microbiome | host: Homo sapiens | place: Madagascar | study: EMG produced TPA metagenomics assembly of the PRJNA485056 data... | reverse complement strand
TTGACCCTCACAGTCAGCAAGCAATGGTTCGACATGATTGTTGCTTGCGAAAAGACCGAGGAGTATCGGGAGATAAAACCTTATTGGATTAAACGTCTGACCACTAACTGCGAAGTAGCTTATGATGTGGCGGCAGAAACACATTGTGGAGAGGTGCTGTATCGTCCTTACACCCACGTTCTATTCGTCAACGGCTACCGTAGGGATAGCCCGCGTATTGAGAAGGAGATTTGCGGCATCACTATCGGCAAGCCAAAGAGAGGTATGTGTCCAGACGGATGGTTGGATCATGAATTCTTCATCATTAAGTTCAAATAATCAATCCCCACCCAGCCATCACGGTTGGGTGGGGATTTTTACAATGAATATAATTCAAAAAAACTTAAAACATAATAACTAAAACCCATAAAACTATAACCTATTCACTAACCTATCTAAACATTCGTCCAGTTCTTTCGGGTACCACACTTTTTCGGTAAACCCGAGTCTTTTCTTTCCAGCCGGCAACTTCCCATCCTTCACATATCTTCTAAAAGTAGAAGATGGCAGCCTGGTATATTTACAAGCCTCAGCAAAGCTGATAGCCTCATCCTTGTTGGCCAGCCGATGGAGATAGTCAAACAGAAAGGCCGACTGCGTTCTGTTGACAAGACATCTGCCCGACCTTATCCTGTCGTGAAACTCCATCAACAGGTTGTCTATAGCCTCCAGTTCCTCGCTTATCTTCACCATATCAATGTCGTTTATACAGCTTCACACCAATCACGAAAAGCAGCGCAATCACCAATGCGGCAAAAAACTTCCCCATCGCTACAAAGAGCCTTTCGCTCCTACTCATCTCCTTCTCCACAGGGTAAGCAACGTTCACACTGTCACGTTTCACGACTGTGTCCTTCTTTACCTTATATATATTATGATACCTGTCCCTATACAATGTCTTGTTTACGTACAGAGTATCTCCCTTTCTCTCCACATACACCGAGTCTTTCAGATACACACTGTCCTTTCTTACGGTCGTGTCCACCCTCGTTATGTACTCAGTATGAACCTCAGGCACACTCACGTACTTCGTCTTGCAGCCTCCAAGTACCAACCCGGCTAATATCACCAATATCGCAATGTTAAACTTCATGAGCACAATACCTTTTTACATTTTGCCAACCATCTTTTCCTGCTCGCAAGCCCGTTGGTCCCTCCGTTAATACGTTTCGTCACTGCCACTACATTGTCCTTGTCGGCCAACTCGTTCAGTCCGTGCTTCCACCACCACCAGGCACCACTCTTTGTAGCCCCGAGAGGCTTTTCCAGCAGTTCCGGATTCTCCATGATGTCGCCCTTGCAATATCCAGAGTCCTGATAAGCCTTGTAGTTGGCTCTGCCTGTAATGTGCATCAGCCCTCTGCCCTTATATCTCGCGCCATCACCCTTCATGCTGTTACCGAGCATCTTGCCAAGCCTTCCATCCTCGTATTTTCTGAAGTACGATGGCTTCCCGAGTTCTCTCATACATCTCAGCCCGCTGGTCTCATGGCATACCTGAGCCATGAAGTGAGCCATTCTCAGGGGTGTATTGATATGAAAAACATCACACCACTCGTTGATATAATGCAGAAAGTAGCTCACTCTGTCCCAGTCTTCCAGGATTTCATACATCTGCAGTCTCGTTATCTTCATTCCTCTGCCTCCTGCTGTTTCTTTAGCACCTCAGCAAAAGCCTTTGCCAGGTCGTCTTTGTTCTCCAATAGTATGCTGATTGTCTTTTCCTGCTTGCGTATCTCTGCCTTCTGCCATGACTTTTCCCTCACACTCATGAATTCGCAAAACACGCAGTACCCTGCCCATATCATCGAGAATACCGGGAACGGCATCACGATGCAGGCTATCAGGTCTATGCACACCGTTACCATGAATGGCGAAAAATACTTTCTTGCCTTGTCGCAGGTTTTCTTTAGCCCCATGCTGGTCGTAGCCTCTCCGTTCTGTCTCGCTTTCTTGATGCCGAAGAACAGGTCTACGGCCATAGATACGATAAGAGCACCCATACAGATAGCTATCACCAGCGCCGATCTGTATAGATGCTCTTGCAAAAATGTATGTATTATCTCTGTCATATCTTTGATTTTTGTTGCCTACAAAGATATGCGCTTTTCTTTCACCTTTTTCTCTTAGTAGTCTTACCTATCCCATCATGTACCAGAATATCTTATCTGTAGGATGAACAGTATCCTCGTCCGTCAGAAAACTTACCGCCAACTCGCTCATCCTCCCCATCAGACTGCCTTTGTCCTTCGTCCATTTTCTCACCAACTCTATGTGGTTCGAATACATCAGGTTCATCGTTACCGCGAAGTCCCATAGATTGTAGTCCGGTATGTCCTTCCCTACGCGTCTGTACTCCTTTTCAATAGCCTCGTAGCTCACAAATGGAGCATAGCTCCTGTGGGTATCACTGTCGTAGTAGTACATCTGTGAGATGCAGCCTCTCGCTGTCAACTCGTCAAAATGACTCACTCCGTTCTTGTAGTATTGTATGGCTCTGTAGGCATTCTCCTCCTGCTCCTTACTCATACCACACTCTCCTTCTTCCAACATTCTAAGCGCATTTCGTACCTCGCTCAAAAGTAAGTTTAATGAATCCATAAATGTAAAGTATAATTGTGAATATAATAAATATATGATGCGCCTCTATCTGTTCCGGGCGTATCATCCAGCTCTTGTAGTATATTCTGATGGCATTAATACCGAAAAAATAAAGGAAGGGTATTCTGAACATCCAGCAGTATTTATAGAAATAACTCGCTGGCAGCATGGCAAGCGGCATATAGACATAAGCCAGTATATACAGCCATATCACGCAGTTGCCGTTCATATCTGTGTCAAGGATAATGGGACGCGAATATCTCGAATAGTCCCAAACTCCGTACCAGTGACCGAGCATTAGTGGGATGGGCATCCACTTCACCCCAATCTCATACAGCTTGAATATGCCTCTGTCAAGCAATCGCGAACGTATCGCACGCCGCTCTTCTTCCGAAAGCGGACTTTCTTCTTGTTCTGTTTTCATAACTTTCAGTTTTTTATTTATTTTTGGTTAGTTTGAGCTAATTGTACACCAAATTCGCCTTTTACATTACAATTCGCTGCAAATATAGATATTTTTATAACAATACGTTACTTAAATAACATCTTTTTAGAATCTTTAACGATAAATATACTACTTATTATTTGGATTTTGTCTAAATAATGCATATCTTTGCAGCGTACTATAATAAAATAACCTATGCCAAGAAGAGGATTTGACCTTACAGTCGCTATGAGGCGCGATTTACTTAGCGCCTACAGGCAAGTCTACACCAACTGTCATTCTCAGAAGGAGGCGTGGATCAAGACGGCTCGTCATGATGCTCCTCGGTTCTATGTCAGCCCCAAAACGGCTTACAATGTCCTGCGCTATATGGTACGTGGCGATTTTACTGTGGTCGATGCCAAGAGCCCAAGAGAGCAACGTATGTACTACGAACTGTTCCGCAGACTCGACAAGCTGTCTCAGCAGAAGGAGTTCATCGGCAAGTCACTGTGGTTCATCACTCCCTTCTTGGTATCTCAGCCTGCGCCAGAGTTCTATGCAAGCATAGAAACAGTGCGAAAGGCTATTAGTTGCGGAAAGAAATATGGAGAATATTATCATCACAAAGAAATCTTCGGCAAAGACAAACTTTCTGATAAAGACCTTGCTCACTTGCGTAAGTCTGGCGGTTTTCATCGCCCGTCCAGATAATGCAGGCTTCTTCCCCGGAAGTAGCTTCGTCTCTCATCTTACATATTCGTTTTGTCACGCCAACATTTTTCATCTTGCAGCCAACCTCGTTGTCCTGTGGTCGCTGCGCAATCGTATATGTCTTTGCGCAAGCCTCTTCGCTGCGGTTTTGGCGAGTTTCTTGCCGACGTATGTGTCTCAGCCCACTGTCGGGCTCTCGGGAGTTATCTTCGCTGCCATAGGCATAATGTGGGGTAAGACTGGCAGATTTTGGGACTCCTGTTGCGTGGTTATGCCTTTCATCGTTCTCACGATGCTCATGCCTGGAGTCAACGGCATACTTCACCTATGGGCATACATGATTGGTTTTATCATCGGACGTATTGTTACTAAATATTCACACATTCCATACTTTTGAAGTAATTTGATTTCACTATCAAAAGAGGCGGTTGCTCGTGATGAGTAGCCGCCTCTGTTCTTTTGTCTTATTTGTCTTCTCTCCGCTTCTGTACCTCTATCACGGTTCCTGCATACGAGTCAGATGCCCGAAACCCAGTAAGCGTGTATCTTATCTTGAAGTATGCCCAAGGCTTACCGCCAAGACTGTTCAGCTTCCTCCAATGTTTGGCATTGTTGCTTCCCCATACTTCCAGTTTCACCTTGCCGTTATCCGATGTGTCCATAAGGTGTTTGACGGACCTCAGCGATTTCTGCATAATGCTTCCTCCCAGTTTCAGGGCTCTTGTCGTAACGGTTCCGCTGTAAGTATTATCGTCATGAACGATGTCTGGCTTGGTCGTAAGCGAATAGACGTTTCCGTCCGTATCTTGTATCAGATTGTCTGGGTAGTCGTTCGCCATCGCCTTTGCCTTCACTCCGTTCTCCACTACCGAAAAAGTCTTGTCCACCATATTGTAGATATACTGCCAGGGGTACACCTTGCTGTATATCCTTAGGAGTGAGTCTCTGTAGTCGTAGGCTATAAGGCAGTCCTTTAGATAGTTAGCAAATCCGCCATCCTGCATGCTTGACCTACCTTTTAGCTGTTCACTCATACAAGCAACTTCTGCTCCGCTCGCTGCCATCAACCCCTTCTCCGAAGCAAAGTACACCAGTTTGTCAGTAGGCACAAGTGGAGAGTTCTCAAGGCATACTTCTCTCGATATGGGGTGTATACTGCCGTACATTCCTTCGTTTGTCACGCTCATGGCGTATATACCTTCTGATGTGAATACCATCAGTGGATATTGACCGAACTGGCCCTGACTGATAGCCTCTGTGTTCGCTATGATCCCAAGTATGCTTCCCGTTCCTACGGTGTTATCTCCACTCGCTTCAAATAGGAATGGGTTGTTCATCACAGAAGTGTAGATATTTGAGTCCAGCGTCTCGTGGGCATTCGGATCCACCACCGGCCTTGCATTGTTATCTTCAAATCCGTCATACGTTATTCTCGGGAATGGCAGTTTGTCAAAGCAGTATGCTCCGTTCAGCCTTGGGTGTACTTTCAGTTTTATGTGGGCTGCGCTCCCAGTGTCCTTGTCTATAATCAGCATTTCTGTTGCATTAGGGTCTGGGTAGTATATCCAGCTGCTTATCATCTCAGGCAAGGCCGTGTAATACCCGTCTGCTTTCACCCATGCGTCCATGCTGTTAGCTACTATATGTGTGTATATTTCGTATTCCTGCGCATCATGGGAAGGCTGGATAACGCCCGACATTCCAGGTTGCTCTCCTGTTGTGATAGGTATAAAGTCGCTGAAACCGCTGAATGGTTTTCTCTTCACACCTGTCATATTCAGACGGTTATTGTATGGGTACACTTTCTTCGCCACCATAGTTGCCCATCCGTAATAATCATCCGTCTTTAGCTGCTCTTGCTCCGTCAGCGTTTCTACCACATGTTTGGCTATAGGAGCATATTCAAGTTTACCATTCGCCTCATCTGTCTTTATCGCAAAGAGTTTGTAAAACTGCGTCTTGCTCATCAACTCATCTATAATCTCCCTGTCCGACTTTACATGCTTTGGCATGATAACCGAACGTGCCTTGTATTTATCATAGGTAAACTCGTAACTATGATTGAAGTCAACAGTGAAATCTATTCCACCGCCTAAACCTTCCCGTTTGCCAGAAACTTGGTTCATATAGCAGTAGCCATCCATTTCTAACGGCTCTTTAAACTCGAAATCTCCATCTATATCAAAAGGCCTTACTTCATCGGAAGCAAACACTACAATCTCTTTCACAATGTCTTTCCAGTTGTCAGCACCCTCTATAGAGGCTTTGTAGTATAGGTCACTATGTCCGATGGAGTATATAAAAAAAATAGCTGCACTACTATTAACGTTCTCTAAGTCTAATGTCTGCCCGTTAACAGCTTCTTCATATACTTCCCCACGGAGACGGTATGGTGCTATTTTGAAGTTTCTGTTGATTGTCGGACATACAAGAATAGGATTGCTGATTCTTGCATAAGAACCATCGTGCAGTTTTAGAGCATATCTTACAAAGAATGGGAAGCAGAACTCGTTTATTTCTTTTGCCTCCTTTATTACAGACGCAACATGACCCTGTACGGCTGTTTGGAATGCTTTTATCTTGTTTACATCGTTTACTGGCTTATAAGTCCAGTAGGTGGAGGTTTTACTGGTCGTTACGCTGGTCAGGCTTCCAGAGTCGTCGTAGTAGGCTTTTTTCTTGCTTGTTTCACAGAACTCTCTTATATCGAGAGGAGTTACCTTGCCGCTGCCTACCATCAGGTCGGTGGCAAACGTACTGAATTTCACCTTTGGCTTGGGGAGTTCTGTTCCCAGGTCTACATACTTCGTACCTTTGAATAACAGGTAATGTATGCCGTTCTCTGTAACACATATCAATGTATTGCCCACACTCGTTATCTCAGAAGGTTCTCCTATACTAAACGTCTGGCCGCTATCCTTGTCTATCCCGTCATCCGTCATTTTGTAGCAGATGATAGACTGCGTATGCTCCAACTTTCCGATAAAGTTTTTGTGATCTGCCATCTTGTGCACATACATGATTGTATATGATGTTTGGCCGATTTTCACTGGTTTCTGAACAGGCTTCAGCTCTCCGTCTCTGTAGATAAACCCGTCACAGACCTCCAGCTCGTTGTCCTCACTCATCAGATCACTGGGCACGTTGGTCATGCCTTTGCCGAAACTCAGCACTTTTCTTTCTGTATTCCTTTCCATAATAGTCTTTCGTTTTAGAATTTTGCCATCGAGTGTACGCGGTCTCCCTTTGGCGTGTCGCTCTTCTTAGGTGCCCACCTTGGTTTCTCCATGTCGTTGGCACTCACCCATAAGCCTATTGCCGTACTCATCAGCACATCGTCATGGTTGCCGTTACCTACAATGTTGCCAAGGCTTCCGTCGTCGTGCCGCTCATATATCCTCAATTCGTGATACATCTCTCTGTCTGGTTCCTTCCACAGCATATCGTCCACATACTGCTCCAGGTTGTCTATCACCCAGCCTTTCGTTAGCTTGTTCGTTTGAAATCCGTACTTCGCGAGCACGTTATCCTTCACGTCCTCTGGGCTTGACGTTCTCTGATACAGGTTGTCGTAATAGAAGGCTATCTCGTTGATGATACTTCCAAAGTGATCGCCCTCTGTGTTGTTGTTCTTCTCGCGGTCTGCCGTGTTGCTTTCTATCACCAGTAGCGCATCGTCATAGAAGTGGGCCAGCGCTGCCGCCATCCATGCTATGCGGTCATGCCTCTCGTGCCCCCTCCATCTCGCCACCACCTCAGGCTTGCCTTTTATCGTAGGTATCATGCCGAAACGGTCTATCACTGTCATCACCGTGTAGTCTGATGTTGATGACTTACCGCCGATATCCACACTCACCACATATCTGTTCTCCACCTTCAGCTTGTTGGGCGCAGCCCATATCTTCAAGCATCCTGTCCCGTCATTCCTTATACTGATAGATGATTTCTGTATAGTGCTGTCGTTCTTGTTTCCGTCTACCACGATGTCTGCCGTGTACATCGGGTCTTTCTTGTAGCGCTTCTGCAGGTCGTCTATGCTGTATGGATTGAATACGAGGTTACCTGAGTTTCTAAAGGCATCCTCCTCGTCTATTGGTGCCTCCGTGGCACAGAAGGCATGGGTGGTAAACTTGTTGCGGAAGTTTCTGTACCACTCTATGGCTTGCATACAGGCACCCTTCTCCCACATTCGCCAGAAAAACTTGCCTGTCTCTCTGTATCCTCTTGGGTTGGTGTTTCTGTCTCTATTCTGCAGTAGCCATCTCGCAAAAGCCCGCTCATCTTTCACCTCCTCCATGTCGTGTTCTATAAAGTAGCAGGGTATGAAGATAAACGAGTAGGCATCATTATTATCGGGATTCATGGCGAGCTGGCACTTGTCATAGAAGAAGCCAGAGTTACCCTTACCTGTACTCTCGAATACCTCAAGGTTGTCCTCTTGGTTTCTTATACCGCCCGAGATAGAAGAAATCACACCTTCCGGGTCATGCTCAGGCGTTTTCTTCCAGTATGCCACCTCCGAGTAGTGGGCGCAGTGGAAGTTGCTACCACGCACAGAGTCGAAGTTTTCAAATGATGCCACAGTCAGCGTGCTTCTTCTGATAGCCCTCATTCCGTCCGTAACTTGAAAGTCATCAGGCGAGTTCTCGTAGGGCGAGAATTGCAGTTTTGCACCGGGACAACCCACCGTCCATCCGGGCTGGTTCTCCAAAGCCTTTCTGTACATAGCCTTGATTTTCTTGGCGGTGTTCTTCTGTTGAGCCAGCACAATAGCATTCCATCCGTCCCTTCTGTAGTCTTGTATCCACTTGATGTATAGCTGCGTCAGGGTCGAACCGCCCCATTGTCTTGCTTTCAGAATTACCACCCTGATAGCTGCTCCATTGGTGCGCAAATCTTCGAATATTTTCAGAAGCTTTCGCTGTGGATAGTTCAGCTTGAAGGGCACCATGTTTCCCGTTATCTTGTCCTCTATCTTGTCTGTCGCGTATAGAGCGAACTCTGGGTCCTCACGAAACCTCACCTTCATAATCTCAAAGGTCAGTATCATGATGAGCTGCTTGGTATATCTGCTGCCTTCATCATAGTCTCGCCTCCACACACGGATAATGAATTCTCTCAGGCTTCCCAACTGCCTCAGCTGCCTGTACAGCAATGTGCGCATACACTCCTTCGGAACCCACATCTTCTTGATCATGAAATCCGAAAGCTCCAGCACCTCCCTATGCTCAAAGTCATAGCAGTTCTCACCAGTCCATGGGTCATACGTGCCGTAGATTTCTTCATATCTCCGTCTGTTCTCCTTTACAAGTTCGTCTATCTCTGCCTCTTTAACTATCGCCATCTGCTAATGATTGTAGTTCCTCAAAGTCAGCGTCCTTTATCTCGGGCACCTTCGACACGTCTATCTCATTATTCTCTCCCACTTTGGTCATACTCAGCGCTGCCAGCTGTTTAAAGTCCTCGTCCAGTCCGTGCGTCACACTCACCTCGCTCTGCTTGGGTATCATGTGCTTCATCAGGTCTTTGTATATGGTTGCGTATGTCTTTGGATCATACTCGGCCAACTTGTTCATGCAGTCCTCAAACTCCTCTTGATGACGGGCAAGGAAGTCTCTCAAGAACTCCTTTTGGGCGCTCTTCGTGGCGGGCAGTATACGCTTGGCTTTCTCGCGCTTCTCTGCCATTATCTCCCTCACCGTCTTTATATCGCTGTAGTCCTCCATGTTCTCTAAAATGGTTTATAGGGTTTATGCACACTGCCGGGTTTCGTAGCATTCGATGCGTCCAGTATGTCTAATTCTGCATCTTCTACCTCTGCTGCCTTGTCTGCCGTCAGCGGATCCTTGCTCGTCAATGTCAGTTTGAAATATTCATACAGCGCTCCTGCCGCTATATAGTTATGTATGGCCTGCACTAAGGAGTCATACCTTGTATCATCCCAGTAGTCTGGCATCCTTAGCCATATCTCCTGTTCGTCCCACTCCTTGATGGCGTTGTCTCTTACCACCCCCTCCTTTTTCATCAGATAGGCGGTCAACAGTCCTTCTGCTTTCTTCATGTACTTGTCAAACCATCGGTAGAACAAAGGACGTTCATGGTCATTCTCACTTGTCGGCAGGGTGTCTGCCTGCGCATCGTTGATGCTTCTGCGGCTTCTACCCAGCAGGTTTGTCGTTGCATCTATGTCGTACCAAAGTTGGTTGGCATACACAAAGATATGCTTGTCTGTGTGGTAGCGGGTCGCCATAGGCTGCTTCGGTGCAAAGGGGTTGGGCGTTGCTTCCCATCCCCTTTCCCGGTCATGGTGCATGGGGTGTAATGTATTGAATTCCATATTACCCCTCCTTTGTTACGGTTATCTCTACTTCCCTCTTTAGATTGTCGCTATGACGGGAGAAAATGGTTACGGTTGTCACACCTGTATTTATAGGCACGAGACAGAAAGCATGAGGCTCGACACTTCTTTGTACTTCAAGAATGCTGGGGTCACTGCTTCTGGCTTCAATATCGTCTATTGCGCTATCGTCAATAGAATAGGATAGGGTAGTTTCCTTATTGCCAAGTTCAATAGTCACACCGCCTCCATTGTCGCTTCCATCCACCTTTGCTGTCAGCGTCTTGGTGTATGGTATGGTTGGAACGGACGGACCGCTCAGCACAAAGCATCTGCGAATGTTCTGCTCGTCAAATGTCAATGACTGCAAGTAAGGTTCAGCCTGTTTAAGGTTGGTAGTTTTTAACCACCACTGATATATCATATAGTCTTCCACATACTTTGCCACTAATCTTGCCAAAGTATCAGAGAGTGTTCCGTTGCACCTGCGAGATACGACAATAACAAACTCTACTATATCGTCATCCTTATCGTTGTAGTAGATAACGTTATCGCCTGATGTCTGAGCATTTGGAGCCAAATAGTCTGCCAGTATAACCTTTGTAATCTCCAATGCTGATTGGAAATCGTGTGTTAAAGTGTTTTCGTGAACCGCTTCGTCACCAGCAGCTTCGTTAAAACTCATCTTGATGGCTCTGTCGTCTGTAGCGCCATCTATCTTGGCCTTTAGGTAGGTTGCCCTCTTTACCTCGTCAACTACTACCGATTTGATAATCTGAAATTTTAATATCATATCTTTCCTTATTTAATGGTTTCTAACTGAGGATCACTCTCTATGGAGCCTGTCATATCTTTCAGCGTTTTAGCTCCAGCCGAAGGAGCCTCTTTGTCGAACACAAGTTTTATCGCATCTTTCAGAAGCATATTTGCTTCGTCCGAATACACTTTGGCTTGCTCTGTACTGCTCAAAGTCAACACCATATAGGTTGCATATGCTCTCACATATCCCATAAAACAGCTTTCAAAGGCATTCTTGTGTCCTTCGTTTAGTCTGATAACATTGAAAGTGACTGATGCAGGAAGAGAAGAGTCAATATATGTTTTTACGACTGGTGCCAGTTCGCCCGCAAAACTGCGAACTGCAGATTCTATGTGTTGCCTTATCACAACTTTCTCTACTGCCGATAAAGTCGTGTTTCCAAACAGAGAATCGCCCGCCTTGTCTTTCTGCCTCTTTGCGATAACAGAAACCTGCTTCATCACATCGCTTTCGATGGATTCCATGCTGATGGTTATCAATTTTGTCTCTTCTGCCATATCACTTTATGCTGATTGTAAATACTCTTGTGCTTGGTTCACCGTTTCCTGGTTGGCCCCCTGCACCACTCCGTTCTCTATCTGTCCACCGCCTTGTGCTATTGCTAATTGCTGTTGCTGCTGATACATCTGTTCAAGCTGTGCCTGCTGTTCCTGAACACTTGCAAGCAGCTTGTCTGCAAATGGAGCATTGATGTTCTGCAGATACTGCACCACGTTGATAGCACCCATCTGCAGCAACTGGTCAAGTCTGTCGTTTATCTGAGACTGATATGTGGTAGAGGCGGCTGCATTCTTGATGCTTGTCTTGAAGTGTACGTCTCTTGCCGTATATCGGTCGTAGAATATGGTGCTGTTGTTGTCTTTGTTCAGTATCTTTCTGCCGTTCTCGTAGTACTGCTGTATGGTCATGCACTTCTTGGTGGCGAGTTTCTCTGCGAACACGTCCATATCCGATAGAATTGAGTACAGCGAGGTGGTGGCGTTCTGTGTCTCCTGGGCATATCTCGATGCAGATGTTCCTGCCGATGGCGTTTTGCCTTGCAGCGCTCCGCTCACGTTCGACACTTCGTGTATCAGGTTCAGCTCTATCTGCAGCAACTCGTTGGTGCCAATGTTCACCGCATTCGAGGTGATGATGTCAGGTTTCACTTGTGGCATATTGGGCCTTGGTGTATAGAAACACAGTCCGTCATACTCCACTATTTCTTCGGCAAACTCTGCCGGACTCTTGCCGCCAAGCACGGTGGTTGGTATCATCCACACACCCTTCGAGCTGCTTCTTATCGCCATGTCGTTCATTACTATCAGGCGGTTGATGTATCTCTGCTGGTCTATCACGTTCGCTAAGAATGGGTGTATCTTACCGTTGAGATACGGGAATAGCTTGATTGTAAACGGATGGCTCTTATAGTCGTATGGGGTTTCCCCTTTGCACAGCACGGTTCCGTCTGGTGCCATATAGGTGTAGTACCAGTATTTGTCCGCTACTTCTTCCGATACGATATAGGCTCTCTCGTCTTCTGGCACACCCCTATCGTCATACATCTTCTTGCGCTTAATATTGTCCGATCTCAGCTTCTCTATCATGGCCGTATCGTCCATATCCACCTTGAAGTACGAGTTGTTGGCGTTCGTGGCTATAGGGTCAAAGCATTGTAGGCGCATCTTGGTCTCGGTAGTCCATACCTCTATCACTCTCACGTAGTGGTTCGACTTATTGGTGTGGTCAAAGCTTATGTTGCCAAGGTTCTTCTCCTCGTTGAACTCATACCCCACTCCGTCATCGCTCACGTCTTGTATGGAAAAGATGCTGTCAAGGTCATCTATCGTCAGTCCAAACTCCGGTCGCGCAAATTTCTGGTACAAATCTTCTCTGCTCACGTCATGCAGGCAACCTATCAGGCTGATGTCCTCATGTCTCGGGTCGCTGCCGCACTCGAAAAACATAAAATCAGGCTCCATAAGCTCCGTCCACGCGTCAGGAAGTTCGAGCTGCTTCGACTCCCACCCTTCTCTTGCGTACATTTGGCCGCCTATCACATAGTCCTTGATGGCGTGATTCAACAGGTCTTGCATATACGTTGACTGCCAGTTGCATTGCAGGGTCGCGCTCATCATGTCGTTGATAGCTCTTGAGTCGTTGTCCCTGGCAAAGCACACGGGTTCTGTTCCTTGCTTGGCATAGAGGCCGCCTATAGACTCCAGTATGCTCGCCATCACGTTATTGCTCATTGGCGTAGTGTTCTTTCGCTCCATATACTCCCGTTCAGTCATGTAGACGTAGGAGCCGTGATCCCACACCTTGATGGTATCTCCCCATTGGTCTCCCATGCAGTATCTCATGGTTCTCGCCCTCGTCTCTCTTACCCCACTCAGGCTGTTCCATGCGCTCCTGCATCGCTGCAATAGCTCCATGTCGTTACCGTGCGCTTGCCTCGATGCCCGGTTGATTACCGAACTGTACAGTTTCTTTCCAGGCATTACCCTGCTAAGAGTCAATATCCTTGCTTTTGTCATTTTTATATACAGATTCTTGTTGTTTTAGCGCAAAAATAAGAAATGTATATCCTCTCTTTGCCCATTGTTCCCCCTGTACGATTACCCTTGGTTACTAACGGAAAACCAAGCCTGTTTTTTCGTGATATTTGCAGAAATATTATTTACATAATTATTTTTTAAAATGACAAAGGAAGAACAAGCTAAAATGATGGAAGCTGAAGAGGCGACAAACGCCACTTCTGCCGACACGGAACACGATGCTCCTGCTGAGGACGAGCGCCCTAACCGCACGGCCTTCTCCAAGCGTTTCTCTAAGCGTCATTCCGACATCGACTTCGAGGACAAGGAGGCTCGCTATGGCGCCATGAACGACGATGCCGATATGCTCTCCAAGTACGAGGACAGCGGAAAGGCTCTCTCAAAGATGCTCGACAGCAACAAGTGGCTGGCGGCTATGGTGCTCGACTCTACACGGAAGAATATGCATCCTTTCGAATGGATGGCTTCGCAGGGTATCGACATCAAGGCGGCACTCGAAGATGAGGAGCTTGGAAAGAAGGTGGCTACTCAGATTACCAAGTTTCAGGAGAAGGTTGCCGAACAGGAGAAGCACTCGCAGCTGCTCGATGACAATCTCCGAAAGTCTTACGAAACGTTACAGGGTTTAGGCCTCTCTGACGAGGAGACTAACGACCTTTGGGGCAAAGTGTTTGGCGTTATACAGGACGCCGAAGATGGCAATATCTCTGCCGAAACATGGAAGCTCTTTAAGAACGCATACAGCTACGATGCTGACATTTCTTCGGCTCGCGAGGAAGCTGCCATGCAGGCTCGTAACGAGAAGATCCAGAACAAGGTGCGCTCCTCTAAGACAGAGGGAGGTATGCCTCCTTCTCTTGCCAATTCCGGAAGCGGAAACGAGCCAGCTAAGGCCATAAAGCGAGAGAGTTTCTTCGATGGCATCAGAAGCAATTAACAAATAACATTTTTAATAGTATATAACATGAAGAAAGTAATGAATTATTTTTCCTTTCAGTCCGTCTTAAAGATGGTGCTGATGTTACTCGCAGTTGCAACGGGTGGTGGCGTTCTCGCTTTGGCCGACAATGTTGAGCCACAGATTGGCAACGAGGGCGTTGAACCCGCATCTAAGGAAACGGTTGAGGCGAAAGAGCCAGTCAATCCTGATACTAACGACCGATTGAGTCCAGGCGGTAAGAAGGATGGACAGGACCTAACAGGATCTCAGGCATCATCCACTCAGCTTCGCGAAGGTGGTCTGCTCGACAAGGAGTGGGACTCCGAGATTGTCAAGTTCTATCCTTTCAAGACTCCTATCCTCTCTATCGTTCGCCGGATGGCAAAGACCGTCAATATCAAGAACTGGTCTGTATCTCACCAGCGTGTGGGTGGCGAGACTCTTGATGGTCAGGTTACTCAGAAGATTGTAGCTGGCGATACAGTAGAAATCAACTCTACCAACTTCTCTGGCTCTATCCGTCCTTTCTACAAGGGTACCACTGTCATCGTGTCGGGTGTCCCTGGTTACAAGGAAGGTTCTAAGACTAAGACCGAGGGCACACTCATGCTCTACGTCATAGAGGCTAACGGCAAGAAGGCTGTCATGCAGGCCGTTAATGGTATTCCTAAGAACGAGGGCGATACGCGCGAGAACCTCGACAACATGACTTGTCCTGAAATCCCGGTAGGCACTACTCTGCTCGCTGCTTCTTCTGCGGCTTCCGAGTCTCAGCTTACCATTACCCCAGAGAACTTCCAGCCTCGCGAGAAGTCTGTCTATGTACAGAAGAAGTTGCTCAACATCGTCTTTACTGACGACTACGAAAAGGTAAAGAAGGAGCAGCCTATCACGGTGGCAGACCTCAAGACCGATGCTATCATCAAGTATAATCTCCGTGCTGAGCGCACGTATCTGATGGGCATTAAGTCTCGTTTCAAGGCTGAGACTGGCGATGGCCAGATTGAAGATGTATACACCTCTGAGGGCATCATCAATCAGCTTACCAACACTTACGCCATTGGTGACGAGTACACTCTCTCCGACCTGATTGCTATCTCAAAGTTGCAGTTCACAGAGTTCTCTGAGAACGACCGCTGCTTTGCTTTCTGTGGTAAGAACGCCATCGAGAGACTTGAGAATATCAAGCTTGAGGGCAGCCATCAGAACGACTTCATCAACCACAATGAGTTCGATTTGTCGTTCAAGCGATTCAAGGACACATTCGGATCTCTCGACTTTATCTGGGCTCAGACACTCGACCTTATGGGCATGTCTGACTTCATGGTCATCTTCGACCCTAAGGCTTCACGTCGTTACGTCAAGATTGGTAAGCGCGAGCAGACCAACGATATGTCCAAGGGTGGCGGCGAGGTCCGTGACGCAAAGCGATGGATTCACCAAGAGGCAGACTCTGTTGCTCTCCGTGGTTACAACTCTATCCTTGTCGGCCCTGCAAGCAAGATCAACAAGATTGCTACCGAGTCTTTGGGCGCAATCATCTCTGCTGCTGAGCTTCCTGCTACTCCTGCAAAGGGTATGAAGGTGGCTCTTACTAAGGACTATGTCAATGGTGAGACAACCTACGAGGCTGGTACTGTCTATTACTACGATGGTTCAGCTTGGTCTGTATACGCAGGTCAGGATGTGGCTGCGTAACGTGAGCTCTTTTTCATTTCAACCAACATATATTTACTCATTCTGGGGGCGGGTGCGGTAAGCCTCGCCCCCTTTTTAAATTCTAAAGAAATATGATTAAAACATACAAGGCGAGAGTCAGCAATAATAATGTAAGTTATCTGCTTGAAGGAAAGCAGGGCAACAAGGTACGATACAACTTCACTAACGGCAATGTGGTTATCAACAAGTATCCGTCACTGACACTTCGCAACAGATACTGCCAGGATCTCCTGGAGTCCAACCCTCTTTTTCTTAACAACACCATCATTCTCGAGCACTCCGAGGAGGAATACCCGGGCGAGCAGGCTACTCTTGATAAAGAGAAGCAAGAAGCTGGGCAGGCGCACGATGCCGTTCCTGAAAAAGCGGAGACTTCCGCAAAAGACACCGATGAGGCTGAGCCTGAGAAGGAACGGGTGATGGGTGTTGTTTCTACTGCAGACGTTATCGAGTATGTCAACAAGCGCTTTGATAAAGATTACCGCACTTTGGCTAATGCCATGAAACAGGCGTCAAAGTACAACATTATCTTCCCCGACTTCGAGCCATAATCCGCTATATATAAATAAGGTATAATGAAAGTAGATGAAATCATAAAACAGGTCCGATGGTGTATTGACGAGGAAACTTCTGGTACATCTTATATCACAGACGATAAGGATGACGTGTACATGGAGAATATCATCCGCGCCAAGATTCCGGATGCATTACATTGGATTGCTATTACTGCTTCCGCTTCTTCGGTGCTTTCCTCATCTTCTTCTACACAGAAGAATGCTTCTTCCGATGTGGCATCTACAACCGCTACTATGACGGTAACTTCCTTTGATGGTCACGAGGATATTGGTGTCATCACAATGCCTTCGTCTGTCTCTGTGTTCAATATCAATCGTGTACGTGGCAAAGGGTGGCACAAGGCTGTCATTCCTGTAGAGGACACATCTGATGAGGCACTGATGATGTTTGATGACACTTCCAAGGGAACCGTCGACCGGCCACAAGCTGCCATCATGCGCGTCAAGCCACTGCAGGTCTTAGTGCAGCCTATGCCTTCCGATGGAGCGATTTCCGTATCTTATGTAGGCGTGCCTACAAACGTAACAAATGGCAGTGGCGAGGAGGACGATTCTGTCGAAATCTCCGACAACTTCCGTGGTGCTTTCATCTACTATCTTGCCTTCTTACTTCTTTCTGCCTATGATGATTCTAAGGCTAATCAAATGTATTCTATTGCTCTTCAGCAACTGGGTGCTAACCAAACTAAATAAGATGGAAAAGGTAGCTACTTCATATAGCAACGAAGAAAATGCTTGGGTGTCCGAAGAACTAAGCGTGCATCGCAATGTTTACTTAACAATCAATCTTGTTAACCCGGGAAAGGTTGTTATCAGGCAAAATTGCGGTGATGATAAATGGTATCGAGTTCCGATAAAGAGGCACAAGGATAATAAATCTTTCTGTTTCAGAATCCGCATACCATCCTCTCAATTCAAAATTAAGATATTTACATCAACTCAACCAAAAGAAATTTGTTATGCCTACATTTAGAGAAGATATTAGGTTAGGAACGAAAGTTCCTCAAATGAAAACGGAAGATTACGAGGAAAGGTCTGTAACAACCGAAAAGTTAGCGGACGAAGCTGTTACTTCCGAAAAACTTGAAACAGGTGCGGTTCTGAGAGATAATATCCAGGACGGCGCTGTTGGCACTGACGAGATAGCGAACGATTCCGTAACAACCGAAAAGCTCCATGATGAAGCAGTCACAGAGAGCAAGTTGGCAGAACATGCAGTTACTTCAAGCATCCTTGGAAATGGAGCTGTAGAAAGAGTCAATATCCAAGAAGGTGCAGTAGGCACTCAGGAGATTGAGAACAATGCCATTACCATCGAGAAGATTGCCCAGGCTATCTGGGATAAACTCAAAAACGAATATCTCAGGCTGGATGGAGGTAACAGCATGAAGAATACTCTTGATATGGGTGGTAATAGTATAGATAGAGTCAATAGTATTGAGTCAAACAGTAGTTCTCCTGTTTTTATTAATCTAAGAAATGCTGAAGTTACAATAGGTGCTAATGACGACGAAGATCAAGGTGTATCTGTTCCCCAATGGGTAACTATTTGGAGAGACACTTCTTTCTATGGTAATGTAGAGGCAGCAGGCTTCAAAACCCACGACCGTTCAAAGCTTGGTCTCCTTAATAACAATGGAGGAGTAGCCAAGCCTTTGAATAGCGGTGAAATTCAGCAGTGTTTTTTAGTAGCATTTGGTTAATTCAAATAGTTATAAATATGAGTAACGAAACATATAACGGTTATCTTGACGCAGAGGGACTTGCATTGGTTCTTTCTGGTATCAGAGATAAGATAAACGCAGCAGCGAAAGGAATTACAGGCACAAAAGGCAAAGCTAATGGTATTGCCTCACTTGATGCTGGTGGTAATGTCCCTCTCTCTCAGTTGGGCAATCTTGACACTACCTTCTTTGAGATAGTAACAGAACTCCCTACTGATATTCGCAATATCAAAAAGCACATCTATATCCTCAAAGATAGCAAAGATGGTGAGAACAACAAATATGCTGAATACATCTATACTGGTGACCTGACAGACGCAGGGGATTTAGCTGGAGACGTTGATGTAACAAAATGGGAGAAACTTGGTGACTTCGTTCCCACCTTCGACCTTCAAGAATATGTCAAAAAGGCTGGAGCTGTGGCTAAGTTGGAATTTTACGACCCAGTTTGGGATAACGTATGGAATGGCGATAATGATCAACCATCTGAAACAGCTATCAGAATTGAGTTTGCCGATGGTTCACACCAATATCTTGTTGTCCCTAAAGCCACAGCACCAACAAACACATCACGTTCTAACTCCGAGTTAAGTGACAGCGAAAAAAGCAAGCCTTTTATATCTCCTGGTAGTGCTGGCTTTATGTCACCTTCCGACAAGGGTAAACTTGACGATATAGACCTCAATGCCCTTACTGAATCTATCAACGCTGCTAATACCGCTGCCGATAATACAAATAAAGCCATCAAAGCAGCAGAGACGGCAACGACTGGCGCAGAAACCTGTGATATAGAGCTGTCAGGCTCTACCATCTCTGTGACAAACAGGCACGGAGAAACCAAGTCGGTAGATGTTATCAACACCGATGAGGAGGTGACTGTAACTATCGCCTCTTCTGTTGACTATATCAAGGTGGCTGGTATCAAGATTAATGTATTCTTGAACAACGGCAAGACACCTCAGACCTATACAACAGATGCAGAGGGTAAGGCTACATTTACTATTGCCCGAGGAAACTATTATCAGGTGACGTTCCCAGAGTACGGCAATGCTCAGCCCATTGCTCCTCAAGGATATACTGCCGTGCTGGGTAGCCGCAATATCAATGTGGAATACATGCCTTACGATGAGGACAGTATGGAGAAGGTGATTATTACGGCTACTAAATACGATGATAACGTAGGAACAGCATGGGAAGGTATTCCTGTTATTGTGACAGTTGACAAGAAGGCCACTACTTATCAGACGGACGCAAAAGGTCAGGTGACAGTGTTCGTTCCATACAAGAAGGAGTACACAGTTGTCATTAACGACCAAGATGGCTACAATGTCAGCTTTAATAAAAATTCGAGAACCTATACGGCAAATGTTCCTCAAAGGCTTATCGATTACAGGTTTTATCAGTTCAAGGCAGGTATCTTTGTCGTTGATGCAAACAAAAATGAATATTACATCGAAGACTGGGTGGCAGCAGGCAAAAACGCTGATGATGCTGTAGCTATCAAGGTGGCAGACGCTTCGCTTTTTATCAATCATGGCACTTTCTATATTCGTACAAGTGATATTAAGAATGTGTCACAGCTGCCTTTGTTGGCATGGTGTACACAGGCCCTACAATTTGATTCTATTGCGCTAAATGGCAATGATGTAAAAGATGCAAATTACTACAATGGAGAGTCTTCTTCATACCTTATCAGACAAGAGGCTCAGGAGCGAAGATTATCTGTGCCAGCATTTGACTATGCCTATGGTCAGATATTCAACCTTGGCGGTGAGGATTTGCATGGATTTGTCATGTCGATTGGCCAGGAATACGTACACGCAGCCAATATCGGTATTATCAAGCAGGTGCTGGAAACCCTGTATGGTGAGACGGTTGCGACAGACTACTACAACTTCGTAATGAAGAAATACAGATGGACTTCTGCGCAGACCAATGCTACGATCGCATGGGGCTGCAGTAGTAGTGTGAGATACGACGGCAAGTCGCTCAGATCCGTGGTTTTGCCAGTTTTCGCTTGTTAATCTATTTATATAAAAATTGATATTATGCAAAAAATAAATTTTATAAAGACTTCTTTTCCAGAAGACCAATATAAACAACAATACAGTTTAGGCAATATTATTGTCTATCATATAGGTACTACGTTCAATAGTGAGCAGAATACCTATGAGTGTTATGAATGTACAGTTTCTACATCAACCTTTAATGAAGATGAGATTAAGGCTTCATTCAATGAATTTCTTACTAAAATCAAAGCTATGCAATTAAAGCAGGCAAAGGCAGACAAGATTGCCGAAATAGAAGCTTATGATAAGTCAGATGCAGTCAACTCTTTCCTTCTTAACGACAAGCAGCGCTGGCTTGATATTGACTTGCGAAGAAGTCTGTCTTACTCTACCAACATACTCAAAGAGGATGGAGAAAAGACTGTTGACATCTGGTTCGATACAGAGTGTGAAACAATGGATATTGATAATGCTCTGTATATGCTGAAAGAGTTGGAGGTCTATGCCAAGCAGACCAATAGTGTAACACATCAGCATAAGGCAGAAGTGATGGCTCTTACCTCAATAGAGGAGGTTGAAGCTTATGATATTACAAAAGGTTATCCCGAAAAATTAGTATTTTCATTTTAGCCCATCCATACTCGCTTGCATCAGATTTCCATGCAGATAGCACACTTCTTCTCCATACATATCAAGGAGGAAACAGTCTGCTATATGCTGAACCACATGAAGCATTTCATGTCCGATACTATTGATGCACTCAGGGTACGATGAGGCTTCCCCTATAACGACAACACTTTTCCTTTTGTCCATATTGGAGTAGGTAAGCCCTTTATTCAGCTCACCTTTGAGCATAAGATTACAAGCATCTTCGAGAGGAACGCCATGACAGCCCAACTCTCGAAGATGCTTTCTTATTCTCATTGCGTCATTCCTGCCGGCATGATAACACACACGCACCGTCCAGTCATACTGCTCTAAGTAAATCTCCTGTTCTGTCATAATATCTCATCCCAAGGAATACCTACCCCATTATGAGCACAGTCAGCATAGAAGCGGTTAAAGATAAAACCATCCTGCTGATCCTCGTCATCAACATAGTCTTTCACAAACTTGGCAAGAGATTTCTCATCCATTATAGAACTCCCGTAGAAGTCTGCCACACACATATTGGCAATATAACAGGCATCATGGCCGATGTTGTTCTCTAACTCAACATCGTGTTTTCTCAGCAGTTCTTCTACACTCTCGCTACTCATTGCCTTAATGCGTTTTCCGTTCTTTTTCATCTGAGCCACTGCCCACTCGCACATTTTCTTGTTGAAGTGCCAGCCGTTGTGTCTCAGATATGCAACCATTTCTTTCGGTTTGTAATCATACGCATCAAGCGATTCTCTATATTTTGTAGCCATAATCGTCTAAAATTTAAATGGGTCTGGCTCCGACATTTATGTCGTGACCAAACCCACATAGTTAGTTATTATTATTCCTCCCAGTCTTGGTAGTCACGTTTCTCTCTGCGCTCACGACCGTCACGCATTTCTTCATCGTAGTCGTCGTATTCACGCATGCCACTTCTACCACGACCTCTGTAGTCCGGCATACGGCTTCTTTCTCCGTATCTGCCACGGCTGTCACGTTTCATTTCGCTCAGGCAATTCATAGCCTTATCGAAGTAACGCAAGCCTTTCTCTACGTTTTCGTACAAGCCATCAAACTTGTCCTCTTTAATCTCAATCATTACCATAATCATAAGATTTTAAATGAATAGGTAGGAGATTACTTGCTCATGGTCTGCTGAAGCCATCCCATCATCTTGTCAATCTTGCCCTCAATGCCTGAAACCTTACCTTCCAGTTTGTTGATTTTCTCGGTCTGCTCCTTCTCCTTGGCTATCTGGGGGTTGAGTTGCTGTAGCATTCCCTCACAAGATTTAACGACTCTCTCATGGTAATCTACGCTCTCCAGTATCGCCTTGGATTGTCTCAGCATAGCATCAACCTCTGCGCTCATGGCTTCCTTGTTGTCGCTAACTACAAGGTTCTTGTCGTTGGCTATCTGTCCGTTTGCTGGCAGTTGCTTGAAATCCACTTCCTCGTCACCCAGCTTCACCTTCACATCAACCACAGTTTCCATAGGTTGAGGAGTGAAACCATTGTTGAAGGTAGGATATTTCGTCTGAGGATTGCTGACTGAAACCACCTGACCGATTCGCAAGTTAGGATTCTCGCCCTTGTCGAGGACATAAAATAAGGAATTATTTCTTAAACCTTGAAACATAATGTAATCTCCTATTATCTATTCTGTTTGTTAAACAATACCCGTCATCAGTTGAAGGGTGTTAGTATCTCTCTCAAACCAGAGCTGAACCACTCCAGTCCCAGGCACGTCTGCAACCGTCAATGCCTCACCATTGAACTTGCTCACAGCCTGTGTCACTCCGTTGGTCTCGAAAAGGATAGGCAGCGTACCAGCCGTTCCAGTCGGAATAGCCTGCTTCAGGTTCACGAAAATCGTTCCTCTGTAGTTGGCATTCACGAAGGCGTGGTTCTTGAAGGTGAACACCACATCGGCAGTATTCACCTTCACGCCAGTAGAAGCGATAGCTGCCGAACCGTTACGATTCACCCATGTATAAGGTCTTAACCATAACATAGCGGCCTCCTTTCTTAACCCCAGAATCCTGCATTGTTGGCAGCATTCAAACCATACTGATAAGCCACGCAGTTAGGAATGGCCTGGAATGGCTGATATGGTACAGTCACCGTATTCGGCTGGGCGCATTTGATTGCGTTGACTTCACTCTGCAAACCAGCCAAAGCAGCATTTACAGGCGCAAGTGATTGACCGATAATCTGAGAAGTCATAGCAGAAGACTTGAATGTGCTGTTCTCCTCACGGAGTGCATCAATCTTGTTCTGCATTTCTCTGAACTCGGCTTGCTTCTGACCATCAACGATAGTCTGTGTACTTTCCTTGATAGCATTATGCAAGTCGCAAGTCTGCTGCTGAGTAGCATAAGCGAGAGAGGAAGCTGCACGCTCCTGACCTACAGCCACGTTGTTGATGGCATTCTGTAAAGTACCAGTCTGCTGGCAGATAGACAAGCGATTCTCGCAGCAGCAGTTAGCAATCTGTTGAGCAATCTGCATATTACCCTGCTGCAAAGCATTGATAGTCTGCATACCGCTCATACCTACCTGATTACCTACACTCTGAACCTGAGAAGTTAAGGCAGAAATGGCGCTCTGAATCTGACCTTCGGTACAGTTGAGCTGGGTAGCCAAGTTGCTAAGAGCATTGCGATTACCACCGATGGCATCCATCAGGAGACTACGACCATAGTCATTGTTAATCTCGTTAGCGAGACCACCACGGCCATTGTTGCCGAAGCCGCCCCAGCCATTACCGCCCCAGCCCATAAGGAAGAAGAGGAAGATAACCCACATGAACCAGCCGCCTTCACCGCCGAAGCCATTGTTGCCCTTCATGGCGAGAAGCACATTTGGGTCCACACCCTGCTTCTGGAGCAGAGGAGCAAGAAGTCCAAGCATTCCGTTTGAACCTCCGTTTTGGTTTTCACCAAAGATGTATGTCTTAGATTCTGACATAATAAATGATAGATTAATCGTTTCGTTCACTATTGAACTTGTTGCAAAGTTACAAAGAACTTCACCCCTTTCCTAACTATGCTCAAAATAAAAATAACAGTGTTTAAATTGCTATGTATCAGCAATTTATGATGAGCAAAGTTTAAATCAATTATTTAGCTTTTGTCTAAACTGCAAAGAAAGTAGTCTAATAGTGCACAACTTATTGGTATTTTTCGTATTTTTGCAAGAAACCAACACTTAACGATTGTAATTATGAAACAAATAATAATACCGTTTATTTTGCTTTCTTTAGCTTCTTGTGGCCCTTCTAAAAAAGAACTGCAACATCAGATTGATATTAAGTCGGATTCAATATTTATTCTCAAACAAGTTATCAACGAACAATCTTCTCATATAGAAGAACTGCAAGAAAAACTTGATAACACAAAGTCTTATGTAGAAGATGTTCAGGCAGCATTGGAAGATGGAAGTTTTAGTGATGCTTATGATGCAGCATCAGATGCAGAGTATGAAGATTATTGATATATAGAAAAGAAAAGGAGTGAGCATTAAGCCCACTCCCTTTTTATTTAGTTCAACTTGTCGAGTTCATTCACTGCCCTCATCATAATATAATCAATATTCTGATTGGCAAAGTTGATACTCTCTGCATCGTTCGACTTGTTGCGTAGTTCCTTCCACTTCTTCATTTCCTTGGTAGCCGTTTCGATAACATTCATCTTCTCAGCTCCCTTTGATTGCTTAAACTTGTAGTAGTCGCCATAATTCTTAACCAGCTCATCTAAAGGAACTTTCTTTGACTTCAAGCGTTTAGCATTCGCTATCATCTTTTCTGTCTCATCCAAGTAGTTATACCACTTGCTCTTGGTTCTTTGAAGGCTCGTCTGCTCGCTTGGAGTATAGAACAGGGAGCGCACAAAAGGAATATCCTTTGTTTCTGTGTCCTTACCTTTCTTAACAAGTCCTCCGACTCTCTCCATAAAGGTGGCAGCACCTCCAAGATAACTACTATATAAGTGCTGCAGCAAAGATGGATCTGTCGCAGCATCAAGGAAATCGTTTCCCTTCATGTTCTCATTTCCAGGAGCTACATCGTTCGACCATGCGTTTGCTTTCTTGTTGATGTTGATGAGCCATTCTGGTGTGCCCTTGTAGGCCAGCATCCAAGATGGCTGGTTCTCGTCAAACTTGTTCTCTCTATGAATAGGAGCGCCCTTCCAGTCTGAGTTAAATAACCATTCAAAGATAGGAGAAGTTGCAGATGGAGCAATGGCTTTGATGGTCTCCTCTCCAGGGTTCTTACCGAATGAGGCGTTTCCAAGATAATCAGCCACAGGAACCAGCTGAGACATACATCCTACAGCATCCAGTGCAGGATTCTTCTGTCCGCTGATATTCTTCGAGAAAGTAAGACCAGCCGCCAAGTCACCCAGACCATAGAAAGCCCTTTCCTCAATAGCAAGCGGAATAGTGATAAACTCGCCACCTCCTACGTAGATACAGAGATTGTTTCTTCTGATATAGTCAGGCAGCTCTCCGTATGGGTCCTTCACTCCCTTCCTGTCCTTCTCATCCTCACTGGCGATAAGCATATTGTTGATAAGAGCCATAGCCATACCACTCATCATTGGACCGGCCATGATATAGCCTATCGTTCCAGCCTTGTTGTTCTTGAAGTTCTTGATCAGGAGGTTGGTACTCTGCACTCCTGCATTGAAGAACATTGACGAGTTTCTGAACCAAGAAGCCCAGAAACCATAGACATTCTTTCTTGCAGTCTTAGCATTACTCATCTCTCCGTTCTTGAACGAATAGATGGCATTACCCGAACCATGTCGGTTAAAGTTGACAGAAACCTCCTTGGCGTCATAGGCAGAGCGAACAGCCGAACGACCTGCGTCGCGGCTCGCGCAATAAGTAGCAAAGCGAGCCAAGTTCTCTGCAACCTCGTTGGCGTTCTCCAAATTCTTGAAGATAAAATCAAAGACATTCTTTGATACCCTGGCCTTGCCGTTCTTCTCTGTCTTTACATGAAGTTTGTACTCGGCAGTAAGGTCTTTCATGTTCTTTATCTGAACCCAGCCAGTCTCACCGCCGTTCTCCATGAACTCCTTGAAGTATCTCTGAATCTTATCGGAAGTGTCGAGTGTGCCGTTTCTGTACTTAGAGAACAAGCCGAAGCCTGTCATTTTCTTAAAATCACTCAGCTTAGTGTTTCTGATACCCTCGATAAGTCCTACCTGCGCATAATACTTTTCGAAAGTCTTGGTGTATGCCATACCTTCCTTGGCAAGCAAGTTGGTAGAAGCAAACTCAAAATCTCGTATCATATTACGCATCACAAACTCTGGATTATATGAAGTACAGGTTTGAGCCATGAATCTTGATATGGCGGCAGTAGTTCGTCCTACCAATGACTCGTTCTTGTGCTCAAGCATTCCGTTCAGAGCCTGCGCTGCTCTTGGGTTGCCTAAGATAACGAAGCTATGCTTCTTGCCTGCAATCATCACGTCAACGATGTGCTGCGACTTGTCTTTAGCTCGCTCAAAGCGATAACCGATATTTCCTCTGTCAAACTTCTTTGTAGCAAGCCCTTGCGCTTTCAGCATAGCCATATCGGTGTCGAAGTCAGATACTATCTGATTAATCTCGTCAGCTGTAGCGCCCTCAGGAATGTCCGGATAACGTTCCTCTACAATACCAGTTGTGGGATCTTTCACATACCATACACTCGTCTCCTTGATAAGGTTGTTGTCAGAGTGGCTTCTCGCAAATCTCGCAAAGGCCTGTTTGATAGCATTATCGCCTCCGTTCTTGATAGCTCTGTTGCCTAAGGCTCCTATCTGAGCCAGTATGTTGGTCTCGCTAAGATACTTGTGTCCTCTTGCCTTTGCAAGGGTGCTTCCTATGCGGTTCTTCGGGTCTTCGATTCCTGTGATATAACCATACACATCCTCAGCCGTTGCCTCGTCATAGTTTCTCAGTGGAACATACCAGTCAAACATCTTCGATACGTGTCCGTGCAGGTCTCTGTCTATAATGCCGTTATTATAGTCTGAGTCTACCGAATATCTGGTAGCCGCTCTTACTTTATCCCAATAGTCTCTTACTGAGCCAGCCTTTACCGATTCCATCTTTGCTTCTGAGTCCATCACACTCTGTATGGCCTCTCCGTCATTGTATGGATCTTTCATACTTATGATGTCCTGCACACCGTGCATACCCGAATAGTCGTGTTCTCCAGCCTCGTAGTCCTTGTTCACATTATCGCGTATCCACTCGTCCATCTTCTCGTAGTAACGTTTCAGGTCTATGATTCCGCTCTTTAGCTGGTTTCCCAAATCCTCCTTCTTGGCACCCCATTCGCTCTGCAGCTTCTCTGCGTCTGCCTTGGTGCTGTCATCCATACGAAGCTTTCTTACAGCATCACGCACAAAGAGCACTCTGTTTCGCTCCAAGCCGTGCTTGGTAATCATATAGAGATTGAAGTTTCTTATCTTGTCGTCTGTCTTTTTGCCTTCAAAGGCATCAAGTACTCCAGCCATAGCTTTCTCCAAAGGACTCATGATGTTTATCTCGAACATCTTGGCCGCATCGCTCATCGCGCCCTGCATGACGTTCTGAAGAATGTAGGGATTTTCCGAAGAAGCAATATCCTCAATCTTCTTATCCGGCGCAATAGCATTCATCAGCTTCTTCAAGGAAAGCATATTGTCCATATAACTCTCTGTAGCCATGTAGCCGTGCTCATCCAGCGAACGGTGGTATCTGTCAAGGGCAGTAGCTGCGGTTGGGGTAGTACGGAAATGAATCTGTCCGTCTGTAGCCTCCTGATAATCTGCCTTTGGTAAGTCTGCCAGGGAACGAGCCTTGCCATCATTTTCGTAGAACACGCCATCACGGGAAACCACACTCCGAATATCCTCATGGTCGAGACGGTATTTCACCGCCTCGGCTCTCAGTTTCCAATATGGATCATTCGGATTCTTCTGCAAGTTCTTGCTCAACCAGAGCAAGTACTTCACATCTTTAGTATTAGGAGCAATACGATAACCGATTTCATGAAGAAAATCAGATACCTTATTCTTGATACCATTCCAGAATCCAGCTTCGCCCTTGCCATCCTCGGCGAGTCGGGCGATACCTTCCTCTATGGCATCGTAGATATTCATAGGGTTGAACTTTCTCTCCTCATCCACCAGCTTCTTCAAAGCCGCATTCTCTGGCTTATCCAAGTCGTACCACACATCACGAAGGAACTTCTCGAATCGCTCTTCACCGAAAAGCTCTCTCATTCCCTTGTGTCCTACAACCTCATGCCAGATAGTCTTCTCGGCAGTATATCTGTCGTGGATATTTGGCATATAAAGATGCACCTCGCCAGTATTCTCATCATACCAGCCAGTAATCTTTCTGCCTTCCTCAATAGCTGCCTTTGCTGCCTTGTTGGTGATTTCATCAACCGATGAAACCATCTTTACCTTGCCGCCAGTCTTCTGAGCCACCTTCTCCACATGGCTTTCAACCGATGAAGCAGGATAGTTGCCATCACCATGGTCCGTGCGGAATTTAGTGCCGCTGTCCTTACCCCATATCTTGAAGGCATCCTTTGTCATTTTCACGTTAACGAACTTAGCCTGAGGGAACTCCTGTTCCAAATCAGCCATCTGCTGCAAGAACTTCTCCTTGGTTTCAGGAGCCTGTCTTCCCGATTCAACGGTAGTAATAGGAACGCCCAGTTTAGCCAACTCCCTAACCTGATTAGGAGTAACCACATTCCAAGGGATAGCCAAGCCAGTGCCCTTCAACTGCTCAGCGATACTCTCAGCCACCTCTGAATCAGGAACCACTCTCACCGCCTTTCTCCAGCGTGACAACATCACCTGTCTCTGTCTGTCCTTCGGAAGAAGACTGTTCACGGAACCAGAGTGCCAAGGCACAAGTCCCACGGCATCCTTAGCACCCTCAGCATGATAGCCACTCGTCTTCTCGCTCTCTGGAATCTCCCATTCCACTACCTTGATGTTACCTCTTGCGTAAGCACCGGTAAACTGGTCGTTCATCATAGAAGTGGAAGTGTGCATATAAGGGTTGTAGGCAGCAGGCACATCGCCCTCGCCAACACCCTTATTCTTGTCAGTCTTCACAAGGGTAAACTTGCCGTTCTTTACAAGATCAGGTCGCTCGTCTGCGCCCATCCAGGCACCAATCTCAGTTGCATCGGTACGCTTGCCGTCAATGATAGCAGCCATAGGGGAGTAAAGCTTACCGTCCACATCCTGCATTCCGCTATACATTCTGAAAGTCTTCTCCTTATTGAGGCGGTCCAGTTCGTCCTTGTCTGTAACTTTGTAGGCGAATCCATCCTGTTCAATCTCATTCATGGAAATATCATCAATGGTTTCATTGAAATCATCCATGATGTCATTGAGTGCCTTATCCATCTTATCCTTGTCTGAAATCTCAAAGAGCTTCTTCATGGCATCCTTCACTCTCTGCAAGATAGAACGGTCGCCCTTTCTTGCAAATTCATGTGCAGCATTAACAACTCTATCCAAGATAGACAAATCCATTGCCTTCCTCTGTCTTGAATCAGCCATCTGAGCAGTTAACTCATAAGCATCAGTCAGACCGTATGGCTCTTCTTTGAAGCGTTCCTTATCATCCTTTACTCGGTCGTAGATTTCAAGAATAGTCTTTACACCCTCTATCTGCTTAGGAGTCAGAACACCCTCTGCTTTACCTTTCTTAACGAGATTGATAGCACCCATCGTTGCCTCATGAATCATTTCATGCAGCATAATGGTAGGGGCAGAATCGTCAGGAGCCTTGGTCTTTACCAGACCATCAATGTACAAATCAATATTTCTATTGATGTCAGCCTCTCCAGAAGCCTTGTTTGGGCTTTCAGCACTCACCTTGATATTAACACCAAGACGCTTGCTTATATCGAGAGCTTTTTGGAAGAGCTCAGCTTTTGCTTTATCTCTATTTGTTTCCTTAAAAATTCGTTCAACGTCTCCAAGTGCGAACGCTCCTCCTGGCTGCAATCCCCAAGTCTCTCTGAGATTCTTTGCTCTAACGTCTCTATAGGCAAGTTCTCTGTCAGCGACGGCGAGAATGGTCTTATAATATTGGAGTAGATAAGAGCCTCTATTTCCCTTACCGTCATTCTTACCACCAAGATGTCCTCCGATGGACTGTCCTGATAACTTTTCAACTTTTCGTTCATAATCATTCCTGTAATATTCAATAACACTTCTGCCAAGATTAGAAAATTCATCTACGGCATGGTCTGCATCATCAACAAGTCTTGACTTGTCTCTATCTTCTGCATTCTCTACTATTTCTTCTATGGCAGAATCAAATGTCTTTTCTATCTGCGAAGATACGTTTTTATCTACATCTTCGGGAATGATTCTACTATTCTTAACATCTTTTGCACCTGTTTTAGAATACTGCAAGCCTCGGTCCTCACGGAAGTGAGTACCTTCATCCTCAGAAGTCTTACGCTCCTCCTGTACCTTCACGCCCATCTTAGACAGACGGTCCAGTACTGGCTTCAACTGCTCTGGCTTGAACTCAGCAAGCATATTGTTTCCTCTGGTTTCAAAATTGTTGCCATCAACCAGCTTCAGTAAATCTTCGTCCATGAAGTACTTGCCACCCTTTGCCTTGCTCTTTGGTACACGAAGCTCGAAGTAGTAGCCACGATAGTTGTCTATGCGTTTCACCTTTACTTCACCATCCGATGAAGTAACCTCGTCAATACCTCCGTGCCATGATGAAAGTTCAAACTTATCAGCCACGCTGTTGATAGGCGCATCCGTAGTCAAGCCCTTAGGGTCGAATCGGTCTGGCATCAAGATACCAGTCTTCACCTCGCCAGTATCAGTAGTGTACTTCACCAACTGACCGCCCAAGCCCTGATCCTTACTGTCAACCAAGGCCTGCATCAGATTACCTGTCACGATATAACCATCCTTGCGGCTCTCGTTGCTGGTCAGTCTATCCCAATTCTTAAGGTCTTTATCCAATACCTTGATATGGTTATCACCCATACCGGCAGCCTGCTTGGTCATGCGGTCGATAGAACCGATAATATCCACCTTGTTTTCACCAGAACCCACCTTGCCGGCAATAGGGAAAGTAATCTTTCTTCTGCCATCCAAGGTAGCGAATGAAACCGTAGAGGCGTTAGGCGAGTAGTTATCAGTAATCTTGATGTCAATGAGTCTACCGTAACTATTGCCGAATCCGCTCAACTCGTTAGGGTTATTCATATCTGTTGGCAGAACGAAAGTTTGGTTGGTATCGAAGGTATCAAGCACACGCTCAAACATTTCAGCCTTGGCTTTCAGGTTCTTCATCACATCGTTCAGCTTATCTTTCTCCTGCTTGTAGATGTTGTCATACTGATAGCCAGCCATCTTCTCAATCTGCTCATCGCTCATGCCCGATTTCTCCTGACCCTTCTTGCCATCCTTGATATACTTCTCCTTAGCCTTGGTTGCAGCCTTCACGGCACGCTCCTCATACTTCTGAGTCTCATCCGCAATCTTCTGGTCGAAGTACTCCTTCACGGCAGCCTTCTTCTCGGTCTTGTACTCCTCCCAAGTCTTGCCGCCTGTCAAGCCATCCTGTGAAGCCTTCACCTCAGCAGCCTTCATTGGCTTCTTCAAGATAGCCATGTTCACCTTTTCTATATAGGTATTGTCGGCAAAGGCATTATCGCCGCCAGGCTCTGCTCCCTGCTTCCAAACTTCCTTGTGGAGAGTCTTAGCCTTCAAAGGCAGCTCGGTAATCTCCAGGTCGTTCTCACCCATTTCGTTGAGGCGTTGAATCTCGTTGGCATAAAGCTCGCCAATCTCCTGCAACATCTTCTCCTGCTCAGAAACCTTTAGCAATGCCATTCTACCAAGTAACTTGCTTGCGTCGGCACCAGCTTCGCCATCACCAACACCGCCACCGCTTGCAACAAGAGTCTGTGGGTCGATTCTGGACAAATCATCACCATTACTCTTTTCCCATCCGAATGGATCAGCCATACGTGCGTAAAGGTCAAGATGCTCAGCCATATATTCCTTAACCACCTTATCACCATATTTGTTGGTAATATCGGCAACTTCCATTTCGTTGAACTTACTCTTCTGCGAAGAAGTAGTGTTGGCATCAAGTGACTTCAACTTAGCCTTGAACATCATTAATAATCGCTGCTCGGCAGGAATAAGAGAAACAACATATTCGTATGCACCTCTTGCAACCTGTCCTGTTCGGTCGATACGTCCACGCATCTGAACCTCATCATTCACGTCAAGCTGCTGCTGAGCCACGATCATCACACGCTTCTTCTGGTCCTTATACTTGCTCGAAGCATGAAGGGAAATACCAGTTGCCGCACTCTTATTAAGAATAAGTGCATCAATCTGGCCATCATTAAATTCTCTTGCCAGTTTCTTCTTGTCTGTGTCGGCACGTTTTACTTTGGTAACAGTTCCGTTGTCGTTATAAACAAACTCGGTCTGTCTACCGGTCAGCTCACCAACCTTATAGCCAGCCTTCTGCAGCTCGTTCTTGATAACATCAATCGGAGAGAGTGAAAGACCGGTACTTGTCTGCTCAATCTTCTTTTCCAGTTCGTGATAAGCCTCAACTGCCTCATCACCCAAATCCGAAAGCTTGATGTAGCCGCTTTCGCTATTATCCTTTGCATCCTTCTGGGTATAGCGAAGTGTACCCTCCAGACCCTTCTTCAAAGATGTACCCAAGTCTGGTGCGTCCATTTCCTCACCAAGCGCAAGGTTGCCAGTCTGAGATTCGTTGGTATTGTTCAACGCAATCACAGGCTTCATGCCCTGCTTCAAATAGTCGATGGCACGTTCTGCAGCAGACTTCGCTTTCAAGGAGAGAAGTACCTGCTGAACGGTATTGAATGCCTTGCTGGCAAATGGCTGGTTCTTAATTCCCAGGGCAGCCGTTCCCTTTTTGATTCCAATGGTAGACTGAATGGCAGCCAGCTCCTCATTACGCTCATCCACGTAACTTGAAACATATTTCTTTTGGAAATTGATAATATCATTAAACAATCCGATGATACTATCATACTGTTCTCGCTGCTCCTGCACTCGCTCAGGATCATCAATCGCCTTCCAGTCGATGGTTACGCCAGTCATATCTCGCTCACGGCGAATCATCTGACCGCATTGTGTCAAGGTCTGGCTCATGATTTCCTGCAAGGTTGCGCCACCACGCTTCACCGCATCAATCAAATCGGATGATTTCATACCGCCCTCATTCATAGCAGTACGCAAAGCGTAGATAGGCATATTGTCTGGTCGCTTGGCAAAGGTAGCAGAGAAGAAGGTAACGTTCTTTGCCTTCTGAATAATGTGTTGGAAATAGTTGCCCTGACCGCTATTGCCACCAGCCGTATGGCTTTCGTCAAGGATAAGATAGGCATTGTCCATCAGTTTTTCTATAGCATCACGTCTTCTTTGTCCGCTAAGGGCAGCAGCGCCGAATGTCTTACCCTTCGCAAGTTTCTTCTCTTTTCGGGCACCATTCTCGTCAAACTCGTAGACTCCGTTGCTTACTTGGCTATAGGTAGTCAATACATAATCGTACTCGTCTGGCAGTTTTCCGTTCTTTTCGATGTAATCAAGCACACGCTTCACCTCACTCTTAGATGGCAAGGAGAATACTACGTTTCCGTCTGAGTCGGTAATGGCAGCTTCCTTGGCACTACCGAATACAAATGGTCTTAGGTCTGGGCTGCCAATATCCACCAAGTCACGGTAAACATCACTCAGCAATCCTGCTGTCTTGGTGAAATACACAGGAACCTGACCCTGCTTCTTGGCGTATCTGATAAGCGAAGCAGCTTGTCTTCCCTTACCGATACCAGTCATATCTCCAATGATAAAGGCGTTGCCCTTCTTTGCCTGCTGCAAGGCAAGGGCTACAGAGTCAACCTGCTCTGCGGCAAGATGAGAATACAAATCGTCCTTATCATTATAGCCCAGCTCGTCAACAAGGAACTGGTCGGCATCGCCCAACTTTTCAAGATTCTTATTAACCGCCTCCTGCTGATCGGCAGGCATAACAGCTTTCAGAGTGAATGGGTTTTCACTCTTAGGGGCGTAAGTAACTTTCTCGGTGCTTAGTCCACGTACGGATTTGTCCACCCGCTGTAATTGTCCCCGTGGTCCGCTTCCGCTCCCGGCGTTGGTAGATTCATCAGTACTTGGCTGAGCGTCATTCCGTCCAGCTCCTCCTGATCCATTTCCTCGCTGCTCATTGGTTCCAGCGGTTGGTTCTTTGCTTGGAGAAGGCTCTGTCCCTGTTCCGTCTGCTCTACTATCTCCATTAGGAAGTTCTCCATCTTGTCTTGGCTCGGTTCCTCGTTGATTTTCCAAGTCATCATGGGTTCCTGATATGGAAGTGGAGTCAAATAAGTCAGGCTCTCGCTCACCATCTGGTTTGCTTCCTCCTCGTTCTCCTGCTCGTACTCTCTCTTTAGGAGTATCAGCAGAGCCTTGTTTATCAAGTTCTGGTTGAGCACTTCTTGTTTCTCCTCCGATGGAAGAATCCATCCGTTCACCTCGTAGTATATCATCTTCAATTCGTTTATAAAGTTCGTCATAATCTTTCACGGTCTCGGCTCTTGCCTTATCCTTTACTGGTGGAAAAGCATTCTCGTCCAAGCGTCTTCCGTTTATTAATATAATACGTGTAGGATAAGAAGTTCCCTGCTTTGCATAGAGACTACCATCCACATTAATCACGTCCTCCACATTATAGTGGCTATAGAGATAACCAAGGAAAGCCTTATCTTTCGGATTCAGACTTCCGTTCTTGGCGTATTCTGTCTTGCCGCCGATGATAATGGCAGCACGGCCATCGTCCTTCATGCTCTCCAAGGCATTGATAGCCATCTGTCCTTCCAAAGAAGAAATCTTATAACCGTCATACTCCTTAGGGGTAGCACTACCGAATGGTGGATTTGTCACCACCACGTCAACGTCCTTGTCTGTAAAAGGCTGGGTTCCGTCCTGACTGGTCACGTTCTTGAAGCCCTGTCTTCTCAGGTTCTCCAATCGCTGAGCATCAATATCGTTCACATGAACGGCATCCTTTGGCAAGCCGATGGTAAGCATACCATTGCCTGCACTTGGTTCCAGCGCACTCTTTATCTCCTTACCGTTACCCTTTACATACATATCTGCAAGGAATGCGTATGGGGCAGGTGTAGAATACTGCTGCTTCATCACTCGCTCGGAGTCTCTCTGGTTGAGGCTTGGTTGGTTCTCATAAAGTTTCTTGATGCGTCTGAACTTCTCTGCATAGTTGGTTGATTCCGAAGAAGCAATACCTCTTGCTCGCTGTACAATAGCAGTCTCTGCAAGCTCCTGCAAGTCTGTGTCCTTAATGTCCTTCAATCCGCACTTCTCAGCTATCTTTCTGAGTTCCACGATGCCGTTAATCTTCTGACCGAAACCAAGACGAGTGTTCACTCTATCCATAAACTTCTTCTCAGCCATCTTCCTCTCCTCGGCACTCTTGGAGTCACCCACCAGCTTCTCCTGATGCTTAGGTGAAGTCTTCTCGTAGTAGTCAGCCCAATCTTTCAAGCTCATGCGCTGCTCGCCATCGCGATAGCGGATATTCATCATCTGCTCATAGATAGCATCCACATCTTCCTTCTTGAAAATCTTGGCAGCAGGAGCAAACTCCTTGCGCATTTCCTTCACCACGTCTTCAAGATTGTGCATACCCCTTTTGATTCTAAGGTAAGCATTCTCTGCCATTGCACTCACCAGTTTAGGCAGCACCTCTAATTGTCTTGAATTAAGACCGATAAAGGAAGAAGAAACCTCATCCTTACCAGCATTCATAAGTTCTTTCCACAGGTCGTTGACCTTTTTGTTTGAAGCTGATACTGCTGCATCGTCGGCTTTCTGCTGAGGCTTTTCGCCCTGTTCTATTTTCGTTTTCTTCTCCTTCTCGAATCCTTCTGCTGCATTCTTGATTTCTTCCATAGGATCAGCAGATGGTTCTGTTTTAGAAGTGCCAACCTTTGGCTCAGCATTCAATTCCTTACGTTTAGCATAGATGCTTTCGTAGATTGCACGGTGCAAATCATCTGTCACCTCTCCGTTCAGATAGTCCAAAGCCATATCCTTGGATAAATCATCCACGTCAGACTTCATGATTTCCTCCTCAGTCAGAGGATGCTCTTTCTTAAATTCAGCGGCAGCAGCCTCAATCGGGTTAAACTGAGGGTCTGGCTTCTCATTGTTAGGAAGGAGTGGAAGAGGTTTTTCTTTTACCTTACCGTCAACATATTCGACAACCTCATTCAGGTCGCCAAACTTCTTGCCATCATACTCGTAGTATGAACCGGTGTATTCGCCCTTATCGTTAGGCTCGTCAACCTTAATAACCTCCTTGTCGCCATCAATAAGAATCTTCTGCCGTGTGATAGGACCATTCTCAGATGGAGTTTCGGTTTCCTCATCAGTAACCTTGATGCGACTTTCAAGTTCTTTGTTTACTAAGTCGTCTGGTTCTTCTACTCTTGGTCGTTCTGGTTCTGCTCCTTCTCCTGCTGATCCATTTCCTCCTGATGTTTCTTGTTTAGGTTCTTGAATGCCTGAAACATCATTGCCTCCTTCATTTTCTGAATGTCCTGTGCCATAATCTTGCCATTTTTTAAAGTTTAAATACTCGTTTATTAACTCTTCCTTGGTAGGAGCTGCCTCGAACATATTGCCCTCGCCAGTATTTCTTGAAGCGGCAATTCTGTTGTACTCATCAAGCAAGTCTCTGAAATCCGCTACCTTGCCCTCCAAGGCTAAAGCCATCATCTGAGAGATAGAAGGATAACGCTTTGCTGCGTCCTCACCGAACATATCCGGTGTTCTCAGCAGCGTATCAACCTTATTGCCACCCTGTCTTGCCTCATAGAGCAACTGGATAGCCTGATCAATCTCATCACGAAGAGAGTAATCGCCAAGTTTCATATTGTCCATTACCGAACGGATGGCGTTGACGGCCTTGTTCTTCACCGCAGAGTCGATGCCAAGCATTCTGATAGTCTCTGGCTTGAAGATGGAACCCAGAAGAAGGTTCTTCACATACTCCCTGCCTTGTGCAGAAAGTCGCTCGGGATTATCCATCATCTGCGCCACCTCGTTTTGTCCGATGATGCCTTTATCTACTAACGTCTTCACCAAGTCATTTATTGCCTTGGAATTGTTAAAGAAAGCATCGAGAGAGCCGCTTCCCTCAATCTCGGCTACAATAGCGCCTACTTCGTCAGAAGTCAACGTCTTGGCCTTGGCTACTGCCTGTTCGGTATTACTCTGAGTCTTCTTCTCGTTTCTGTTGAACTTGGAGAAGGTAGCTGTATCGTACGGTAATCTCTCATCGGTCACCAATACCAAACGTGGGTGCTCGATACCGCTTTGCTCAATCTGCTCACGAGTAAAGCCGAAGTTCTCTGCATTCTCTAAGAGGTCGTTGATGTATTCGCCATCCGTACCTTCCTTTGCAGCCTTCTGCCCTGCCATAGTTCTACCATTACCATCATATACGATACCCTCGTCAGATACCACTGGCACCTGCTCGATAGCCATACCGTTATACTTCCTGGCAATCTGGTCCGTATTCTGCTGAGCCGCCTTGTCGTGCTCGTAGTCACGGTCATTTACGGTTCTGCCCTCTGCATCGGTAGGAAATCCCTCAGATTTCTTGTACCCATTGTTCACATCATGAGAAGGAGTAAGACTTTCAGCCGGAACAATCTCATAGTGTCCCTTGATCTTGGTTTCTCCGTCTGCCAGCATACGTGTGCGCTTGTTGCCCACAAGTCTTGGTGCATTCTCAAACTTCTGTGCGGCCACGCTGCCAGCCTCATGGGCACCCTCAGTCTGTTCTGTATTACCCACAGTCTCTGCCACCTTCTTGGCGGTCATAGTCTTCTTGATATTCTGAGCGTGCTCTAACTGCTTCTTGGCAGCCTCAACGGTCTTAGTCTTCAAAGCCTCCTGCTCCATGATGTCGTTAGGCTCGGCGGTATAGTCCACCTTTATCCTCTCAGCATCCTTCAAAGCCTTTTCTGCTTTCTGAATCTGTCCGTCCACCACCTTATCGGCATTCTCCCCGAAGTCCTCAGTAAGAATCTCTGCGCTCTGCTCAGGAGTCATTTTCTCATAGTCTGGTGTAGGTCTTCCCTTGCTATCAGTAATCATAGGAACATCTGTTCCATCAGCAAATTTTCGTGTAGGAAGAGGCTGTTCTACTTGCTGGGGCTGCACCGTTTTAGTATTATTATTTTCTGCTGCCTCTGCATCACTTCCAGTAGTTTCTTTTGCGCTTTGTTGAGGTTCTTTAATACCTGCATTAGTGTTACGTTTTGTTTCTTCTCCATTTTTATTTTCTTTTGGTTGAACTTCCTGCTGAGGCTTTGCAGCATCCTGCATCGCCTGTTCCTGCGCTGCCTGATTGTAAGGCTCAGAGTTCTTCATCTGCAACTTCTGACGATACCCATTAGCAAAATCGTCTGCACTTTGAGTACCAGCGAGCTTCACTTCGTCTGACTTGACATATACTGTCTCGCCACTCTTTGGGTCAAGACAAACAAGCATATCACCAACGCCTTCCTTTGCCCTTCCTGTAGTGGTGTCAAAAGCCACTTCACCAGTACCAACAAGAAGCGTTCTTCCGTTGTTGTCCTGCACGTAAATCGCCTGTTCGCCATTCTTTTCCTGCCCGTTCAATGTTCCGTGGAAAGACCAGTCCTGAACATAAGAAGAAACCTGTTCGTCAATGGCGTTCTTGGTAGCCTCCTGCATACCCTGCACTCTTGCGTTCGCATTGATATAATGGGCAAATGGCTCAAGCTGTTCTACTGTCAAACCTCCCTGCTGAACCATCCAGTCATAAATCTGCGGATTGGTCAAACCCTGTTGTTTCAGTTTTTGGAAATTCTGACCGAATACATCATTATCACGCATAAGCTCATCCATTCCAGCCTCAGCCTGTCTCAACCCGTCAAGCTCTGCTTTAACTGCACCGCCATTTGGCTGCTCAGTTCCAAGGTTGTTGTCTGTTGCGACATCTTTACCATCCATGACACTCTGTTCTTCATGAACTTTATTTGCCGGGAACACTTCCATTTCTATAGCCTTTCTAAGCTGAACGCAAGCATTCTGCTCTGCATCACTTCGCTTCATTGGGTCTTTATCAAATGCCTTTAGCATACTTTCTCTATCCATACCATTTTTGTTTGCCACAGCATCAACGATAGGCAAGAAAGAACCTCTTTCAGAATTTAATACATACTCCGTAAACTGATGGTCTATTTTTGAGCCGCCTGTTTGCATACCTTCAACAATCTCTTGAACCTGCTCCCAGTCTTTCGCATTCTTCTTAAAGAAAGAATTTTGCAAGTCATAATTGTTTCTATCTAAGCCAACCAACAGAGCAAGAGCATTCTTAGAACGCAACTCCTCTTTTCTTACACCTATTTCGTAAATGATAGACTCCCTCTTGTCTTTTGTGTCAAATCTGTGTTTTGACAAAAGTGTTCCGTCAGCAGCATACTCGTTCACGGTCTTATAAGTATGTATGCGATTGTCTCCATCTGTTCCATCTTCTGTTCCATAGGATATATGGTCCATCATAGGACGAGACTCAGGCATTGTGCCCATGACCATAGTAGTAAATTTTGCCTTGGCATCCCAAGAAACATTTGGGTCAAGCATGATTTGCTGATAGTTATTGAGTAGATCCGAACCATCCTCGCTCTTCTCAATATCCTCAGCTCTGTATTTTTTAGCCTGCTTTGCCCAGCTGACAATATTCTCCATAGGCTTCATTCCTAACTCAGAACCAGCAGCAAACAACTGATGTTTCTCCTCGTCAGAAAAAACATGAGGTGCTGATTTTGCCTCGCCAGACAAGAAAAATCTTGCAGTCTTTTGGGCAATATTGCTGGTAAAGCTGAATGGCTTGCCGTTTCTATCTGTTTCCTTTTTGAATAAGTCTTTCGCATGGGTAAGTTTAAAGATAACAGCACTCGCACAAGATTCAAGTGTTCCCTCTGTAGAGAAACCGTGCCAGTCATCACCAGTAAGAATATGATTAGCATAGCTTGAAGCAACCCCACCTGTAGCCATACCGATACCTTCCATACCAGTTTTAATACCCTCATAGGTAAGTTTTTGCCCCATCTTGTTAACTCTCTGCTTCCACGTCTTTTCCGTTCCTTTAAGACCAATGCCATGGCCAAAAGCTCCAACTGCGCCACCCATGCCTTCCATAGTAGCAAAGCTAACACCTTCTTCCAATCCACCTTTGGCTGCTGCTTTCAAAGTTCCCCAAAGCGAAGTATCTTCTCCTGTAGAATAGTTCTGAACGGCTCCGTTGATGGCTCCATATTGAAAGCCTGTAGCTCCTCCATGAACAATGCCTCTTGCTACACCTTCAAACACTCTTTGTCTCAAAGACTGGTTAGCCGTTCTCGCCATCTGCTGAGCTGCATTACCAAAAACCTTTTCTGTCAAAGCTCCAGCTCCGACACCTGCGAGATTATACAAAGGCGCATCTGCTGCAAAAGCCACAGCTCCTTTTGCTGCTTTTGCCCAAGTGCCCGGTTTATAGTTTGGATTCAACCCCTCTTCTGTCATTGCATCTGCTTGCTGCTGCATTTGCCTCTGGCTTTTAGTTGAAGTAAGACCAGTAAGCAATGTTCCAGTGAGAGAATTAAGAATGCCGCTTACAATATAGTCAGATGCACCCTTTGCCATCATGCGGTTAAGCTGAGTATTATTGAATTGTTTTCCGGCTTTCTCTATCAGGGCTGGTGCAAGTGAACTTTCAATATATGTCTCTGGGGAAACTCCGAGTTTTTGAGCATCAGACAACACTCTCTGCTTAACCTTTGGGTTAGAGAAGATACTTTCTATATTCTTCTGTATGTTCCCTGTGATTTCTTGAAGCTGCTTATCTTGATCCATTTGATTTTGGTAAGCTCTTTCACCAATCCACCAGTCTGCACCACCAGTACCATGAACTCCACTGTTTGCACTCAACGTTGCAAGTCCTCTTGCATGAGCCGCCTTGAACTCGTCTCCTATAACCTTATCGAGATAATCGCCCATTTCAGAACCAACCAAAGCGTTTGCACTTTGGTTCATTTCGTCCATCAATTGTCCCTCAGTCTTACCTATATAAGTATCAGCAGGTGTATTTGTCTGCATGATAGGTTGAGCATGACTTGCCTGTCTGTTTATTTTTTTTGCAGCAGTCTTTGCCGCCTGTCTTCTTATCCGCTGATTTCGCTGATACACTTGCTGTGTAGCCTTAGGTGAAGTATAGTCAACTGGATAACCTGCTCCCTTCTGCGCTTCATCCATCTCGTATAAAGACTGTACGAAAGGAGAAGCGTTCTTTGGGGCACTCTTTGGAGCCTTGCCTAATTGTGTTTTTAGCCTATGCGGAACCTGCATTGCTCTCTGTGCTGTGGTCATAGGCTTCTGTGCTACTGGCTTTGTCTTTCGCTGAGGCTTTACAGCATGAAGACCGAGTGCCCTTCCGAAATCCTCGTAAGTATCACCGATATTCGCTCCATCCTGTTTCATTGCCTGATAGAAGCCGAGTCGGTTTCTGTAGCCTTCCTTGCCCGGCGCAAGCATCAGTTTCTTGAATTGTTGTCTTGTGCCAATCTGCGCCCCGTCCGAAACAAGCGCATCGTACATTGTATCTATTCTATCATGTGCCATATTATGATATGTTTATTTATAATTCTTCTTGAACCAATTATTCAGGGCATTATGTTTCTGAGTACTTTTTGGTTTGTTTCTTGCTCTCTTGGCCGCATTCTGCGAAGCTGCTGCCTGACTGGTAACAGATGCACCCTTTCTTCTTGTGGTGGTCGTTACCTCTGCGCCAGTCCTGTAGTTCGTAGTCTTTGTCGTAACAGAGGTCGAGGACTCACCCTGTGGAAGCCTGCCGTACTCACGGTAATACTCCTGCTCCCACATGGTCTTGTTTGGCTGATACCTTATCTTTCCATTTTTATCTTCAAACCAATACTTCCTGGAAGAAGAGCCACTGCCACTTCCAGAGCGGCCTCCACCTCCTCGTCCCTTATGGGTAGCATTGTATTCTGCAATGCCAAGACGTTTTTCTGTCTGTTTGTCCTTGACCTTATCGCGCTCCTGTTTGTACTTGAAGTCTCTGTCATCCTTTTCGGCTTTAGCTTTTGCGGCTGCAGCATCCTTGGCTTTCTGGTAGTCGAACTTGTCTTTACTTAGATCCACTCCATTCTGTTTAAGCAACAGGTTCAACTGGTCGTAGGCGTTCTTAGCCTCAGCCGCACGTTCCTTCAAATTGAGAGTTGCCTGCTTGTAAGCCGCATCCGCATCAAAGGCAGCTTTCGCTTGTCTCTGGGCCTTGCGCTTCTCGTAGCCTGCCAAGAGGTAGTCCGTAGGGTCATTGAATTGCTGCAAAGGACCTCCCTTATAAGTGTTCACGATATTACCCATGTGACGGATAGCATCCGCAAAGGTTGCCAAACGCTGCATATTTTGTGTATGCCGCATATCGTACTCTTCGTCTGTCTCTCCATCACGTCTTCCAGGCCTAAACTTGGGAGCAAGCCCCTTTATCCAGCCAAAGAAACCACCATCCTTCTTTGTATCATCGGCTTTAAACTCCCTTCCAGAAGAAGGAGAAGATACTCCTGCCGAGTTCAAAGCTGCTGATAACGAACTCAAGTCATTCTTGTCTGTACCAGAGGGATTGACAAACTGAACACCACCTGTTCCGTACTTTGGGTCGGGGGCCTTGCTGTCTGGAGTCAAGTCGGGAGCTGTGGCAACAGCCGGCATCTCAAACTTGCCAGTTGCACCGCCATTTCCACCAAAGAAATTCATATCCATCGGCTGAGGAGCAACAGGTGTAGAAACTCCTCCTGGCGCACCCAGCATCGGCAGCTCTCCTCCATTCTTCATGGCGTAATTCTGCTGCGCCATCTGCTGAACCATAGGAGAAGGCCCCGTTATAGTCACTCTCCCTTTGTTCATATGCGTATTCTGGTTATTGTTTGTTGGCATAGCTTATTCTTCTTTAATAATAATTTCGCCAAACAGAAGAAATCGGTCTATAACGTCATTGAGAACTTTTGAAAGCTCCTCAGTCGCTTTTTTTTCTTCACTATACGCCAATTCCCAACACATCTCGAAAAAATCTACGGTTACAGGTTTCTTGTAGGCAATAACCTCAGCCATCTTCTGAGCCATCTTGGTATAACTATCAAGCTGTTGTTTCATTGCCTTCAACTCCTTGCCTAAGTCGGTGATCACCTCGTCCTTCTCGGCAATCTTCAAGTTCTTCTTGTGGATAATCTTGTTGAGTCGGGCAATCTCTTTGCCGAAGCGCTTAATCTTCTTTCCCTGCTCATCCAACAAAGCATCGTTGAACTGGGAGGCTGCTTCTTTAAGGGCAGGGTTGCCTTCCTTTGGCTGTTCTTCACCAGGACCAGGAGTCTTGGTGTTCTCTGCAAGTTCCAATCTCAAACGAGCCTTGCGTGCCTCAAAGACTCCGCCTAACATCATGATTTGAAATCCTGCACAACAAGCAGTCTGCATGGCTTCACAAATTTCAGGAGACTCGTATTCTGTAAAGAACTTATTAACAACTCCAGGCTTACCAGGTCCTTCAAGCTTAAAACCTTCTTTCTTCAATATCTTTATTGCTTCTTCTAATGTCATAATCTATCCAATTAAAATAATGATTAAAAAACCAGCAAATGCGCCAAATACATCTGCTATAATATCCTTGTTGTCAAACAAGCAGTATGTGTTATAGTCGTATACCTCCTTCAATATGCCGGCAATAACCGCAATCATACAGGCTGATACTGCCGAAGCTGTAGTACCCCATACCGAGCACGTTCATATTCAAAAGAGCAACAACAATCGTGATCAGGCAGCAAGTTTCAAAGTGCAAAACCTTGTCTTCACCGCCAATTCGCTTTATAAATCTCTGAAATCTATTCATAATCTTTAAGTTTAACTTCATTAACACTTCCCGAAAAATAAGGGGTGGGGAAAATCGGAAAACAGAAATAAAAAGGAGATGGGGGTGGGGGTCGCATTTTTATATTTGTATTTATCTACTATAGTTTGAAACGGTGGTCAACGGGGGGTGCCCCTTTGGGTTTGGTTGTGTACGCCTCCTTCTCCATGTCCTTGGCACTCGTTCCTCTCGTCTTTGCCTCCTGCTCCCACCGAAGCCTCAAGCCTATCCAAACAGCCCATCAACGCCCTCTGTGACCTTCTTAAGCCTTGCATCCGCACTTTCTCCGAGCGCAGATGTTATACCAGTGTTATCACGGCTACCAATGTCACTTGGTTTTAGGCTGTCATTCAGCGACTTATCCCCTTTAGGTTCTGAACCCAACTGGTTCATACCCGCCTTGATCAGAGCATTGCTCATATTCTGAGCCGCCTCACTGGTATTCTGTGCGGTCTGCATGGCGGCTTGCTCACGTTCCTGAGATTGCCCAACTTGGTGTTGGAAGTGCGCATCAGCTACTTGCTGCTTTCTTGCAGTGTCTTTCGCCCCGATGTTGGCGATAGTGTCACCCATAGTCCTGTTAGCCGCCTCTTTCGCCATTGCTGTAGCCGCAGCAGTACCACCGCCAACAGCAGCCGCACCATCAGCCTTTCGGACGTAGCTGTCCTGAACCTCTTGCGCACGCCTCATCAGGTTCTGCCCAGCCTTCGTGTCGATGTAGTCGGTATTGTACTCCTTGTCATACCATGCCTTTTCTGCCGCTGCCCTGTACTTACGCTCTCTCTCCGCCTTTTTTGCCTCCTTACGAGCCTTTGCACCACCGAACAGAGAAGAAACGACACCGCCAGCCAACATTGCCGCAGTGGCTATCCATTCACATCGAACACCGAGAACAGGAGATGCACCGCCTAAATTCTTTGGGATTTTCGTCAAGATTTCTTTCATAATAAATTGCAATTATTAATTTACCAATGTATTTGTGTCGGCAAATATATATATATATGACTCTCGTTTTTTCCATTGTAGCCCTACCCCATTCCCCTCCTCCTCCCACAAGTCCTTTTGTCGGCGCACAAATCATGGCTTTGCCCATCAAAACACCCCTCAAAACGTCTATCTTTGTAAACATTTTGCACTTTTACACCAAAAACTTACACACCTCATTATCAGCACTTTAGTTTCACCTCCTCCCGAGAGTGAACACAACTTTTCTGTAACAATATTTTACTTTTCTCTATCATAGAGCATTTTTGCCCAAAAAAATCATGTCGCATTAATAGGTACGCACGCACGCAAGGAATGATGAAAAATACTATCTCATCACGTAATACAGCTATCATTCAAGCCAAAACTCTCGTATTTCCAGCATATTCGGGTAATTGGTCGTGTTTTTCGTCAAATTCGCTAATTATGAGGCGTTTAAGGGCGTTTTCTTGTCATTTTAGAGCCATTTTCTTGCTTTCCAGGCGTGTTCTTCAAGTTTGCGCAGAATTTATCGCAAAATAGGATTAAGGCTTTTAGAAGGTGTTTTCTGCTGTTTTCCTCTTTCCTTTCCTCTTCTTTTCTTGCCTCTCTTCTTTCCTTCACTCTGTATTCTCTGTTTGTGTGTTTCTATCTGGTTATCTGTGTATGATGAGGAAGGGAGAGAAGAATACCTTTGGGAGATAAGGCAACGTGGGGGGCGGGGCTGCGCCCTCACGTCCCTGCTGTGGGGCTGCGCCCCTTAGAACTCCTCCTTTACGTAGTTGTATGGTCCGTACATAATACGAGCACAATAGTAACATCCGTCAAATGCTTTATCATACTTTACAACATCAACAACAAAGCCAGTGTTGAGACCTCCACCTTTTGGGGATATACCGCTTTCATAGTACTTGAATCCGTTCTTATCCGTACCCTCATTCCATGCAGTGTATTTCCCTTTTGCTATAGACCAAATGTAATCTCTTTTGTTTTTCGCATCATTGGCAGTCTTGCAGTCTATAGTCATAACACATTGATTCATGTAGCTATTTAGTCCGTCTCGTTGAAAGTAAAAACATATCGAAGAAAAGCTAATACCGCCATACGACTTGTATTGATAGACTATACTATTTTCATCAGTAAACAAATAGCTTGGTTCGCCAAATTTTTTCTTAAGCATATCTTTTGCGGTCTCGTAAGGCACACCAAACCGAACACCGCAAACCTCTTTGCAGGTTTGTCCGTCTAACCATCTATAATATTTAGGACTACCAACTTGCCAATCCTCCTCCTCTTGTGTATATCCGACCAATGCAGACAAACACAACAATCCTATTAAAAATACCTTTTTCATTTTGCTATAGCCCTTATCTCCTCAACTTGATCCAAGAACTCATCCAGTGTGTCGGCAGTGTAGTGAATGCCCTTGAACCGAACAAAGGCAGCGAAGTCGCTTTTCTTGTCCTCCTCAAACAACTCTGTAACATTACAGCCGATTATCTCAGCCATTTCGCACAACCTATCTACACCAAACGTCCCTCTGCCTAACATTTGGTTAAGAGATATAGGCTTAATGCCCATTTTCTCTGCTAAATCCTTTTGTTTTAATCCATGCTCTTTAAGCACTTCATTTATACGTAGTCTTGCCATAACCTATTCAATTTTTCGCAAAGATAATGAAAATATAGCATATTGCAATAATAAAAACAATATTTAACCTATTAATATAGTACAAAAACATACTTAAATCTTAAACTTATGTGAATATACTATAGTTTTCTATAAATAATAGTTAAAATACATAAGAAAATTACAGAAACATTTGGAAATTATGTAAATGTGCTATATCTTTGCAATCGAATTCAGTATTACACTGGTTCACCGAAGAACGCAAAGCCCGTAGTTACGATTAGCCGAGCGGAGGGAGCATGGCAGAGATGTCACCCGATAGTTGCCGTAATGCAGCCACGTATGTACATTTATATACGTGTAGGTCACAAGCCCTTCAATGCAGAGTGGAGCAACAACTAAACAATATGAAGAAATTTGCTGTATTGAAACAACTTTACAATTACTCACCTCGTGTGTTAGAAATGTTCGATGAACGTGAAGACGCAGAGTTGTACGTTACACTAATGAAAAAGACAAACAAAGACACAGATGCTTTTGAATACAATGTATTTGAAATGAGTAAATAATTTAATTGGATAAAACATGAAACCGATTGATTACAGAAAATTGACAAAGGAAGAACTATTAAGCATTTATAATAGCAACATGAACTATTATAAAGCACACAACATCAAACGCCCATTTGGCAGATATGCTGAATTGTTCTTCATATTGTTCAACGATGGCACAAACCCTTATATGTGGTCACTTGAAACCATTTGCAATTGGTTTCCTGAATGCGACCGCACAAAGTTAGAAAAAGTATTGGATATATACATTTAATTAAATAAACACTATGCTTACACTTAATCAAAAAATGGGAGAAATAGCATTCTCCCAAAAAGGCAAAGAAAAGAAACTCGACATTTGGGACGGAAATGTTTTAGCCGCATTCACTTACGATTATATCGACCAAAATGGTTCTCATTCAAGAGGTCTTTACGCATTCTTTACTGATACCAAACAAGTAAAGAAGTTGATAAAAGATTACGGAAAGAATATGTTTGAGGCTGATAGAGGAGAAATTAAGGTTATTCTTAACCTTTACTATCCAAGTGCTAAGAAAGCCTTAACCATATTTACTAAGTACTTGGGGTTAGAGGTTAATTGCTACTATAAGGAGGTGAAATAAAACCTTGGGGAGATAAGGGAGGGCTGCGCCCTCCCCTTGCTGAATGTGGAAACTAAAAAAATAAAACTCATGAAGACTATAACACTTTCAAGCGATGATATTTGTATCATCACTCTCGCCTTACTGGATAAGGCGATGAATATTAAGAACTCTGCGAAGATATGCGGTATTACACTATCTTCGCAAACCTTAAACAAACTTGCTGTCATGCAAGGAATAGTTGACAAAATAAACGATTAAATACAATAGATCATGGCAAAGAAGAATAAATACTGCTATGGTTGGGCAATCTGGACTAACTATGGCTATGGATGGGAGAAAGAAAGTGTGTACGATAAAGAGGAAACATCATACGCACAAGTGAAGAAAGATGCGGCTGAATACAGAATTGCAGGCGCATCAACGAGAATTACAAATATAAGATGGTTGAACGATTAAAGTGTACGATAATGAGAAAGAACAAGACTTACGAGCAGCAAAAGAAGTTCTACGACGAGAGCGGACAATACGAGAGTTTGGGAGCTATGTTCATTTACTGGCTTGTATGCGGATATATGACACCAGCCGAAATGCAAAACGTGTTCAGAGAAGGCAACCACGAGTGCAAAGATTTCATACTGGAAGACTTGTACCACCTATGTGACAAAGAGATATTTTACAAATTTGTGAGGATCTTCTACTTTGGTAAGATGTAACAAGCTATATCGGCAAGAGTATAGAGGCTCACAGGTGGTTCAAGACCACCTGCCGAACGATTAATCAAGTGGGACAATGGCACTTTAGCAGATTTCCGAGGAATACACCCACACTAATAAAATTATTAGTCGGAAATGCGGGCGTGATATACCTTAATATCAGATGAGCAAAACATCTAAAAGCCGTATCGCTATGCAGAGCGAGGGAGAAAAACCCGTAAAAAGACCGATGCGAGGGCAGAGCATGGGGCTAAGGAAAAAGCCTGAATAAACGAACCCGAGTTTACGGCAACTCGTAAAACTGCAAGCCAAAATCTCTTGTGTGGAGTGAGATTGAAATAAACCACACGTTGAGCAGCAACGTTAAGTGCAACGAGCCGTGCATAAGCGGACAAAAAAGGTAGGGCAGCGGAAACGTACACCTCCGCACAAGGAAAGGCGTAGAAGCAATTCAAAAGGCTTCCAGCGGCTCACGACCGCAACGCCTACAAACGTATAACGATAAAAAGAAAGGACAAAGCTATGGACATTACATTTTTCGCACTCACAGCGGTAGTATTCTATGCACTTGGCGTAGCCGCTGGCAGACACAACGACAATTTTAAGGAATAAGAAAACAGATAAGATTATGAAGAAGTACATCAACCATTTGTTGGTAGTTGCAGCCATCGCTGCAATGCCGGTACTTGCAAGCGCATATACCAACGCACGCAAGGAAGCAGACAGACGTTTGCTTATTGATTTCATTGAGTATTGTCAGAAGAACAAGGGGCTTGAGCAGATTGATCCAAACAAGGACTACAAGAAATCCAGCCTCCACGACCTCAGGAACATGGCTACCTACTATGTAGAGCAGTCGTGCTTCTATGATGTGACAGACTTCGATGAGCAGTATAAGATAGACGAAATAGTATATCACAACGACAAAAACAAGGAACATGGCAATAATAACTAAGTTTTTCAAGGGAGCGGGATATTCAGACAAGAACAACGTGAGATATATCGCACGCACAACCTTTGTTCAGATAAGGACACCGCATTCAGAGAGATATTATTTAACAAACGGAACACAAGTGAGCAAGTCAACTTGCTTGCAGAGAATAAAGAAATAACAATTATGAAAGCTATACCAAAAGACAAGCAGATTGCAGAATACACACTGATTTCAGCACCTATAGACGAAACTAACGTCCAGTCGGACATCATACGGAGAGTATTCGACAATGAGGAGTGCATAACAAGAAAAGGCACATATCTCGGGTATGTGGAGGATATGGCGGTCAAGGCTACTATCTTCTATAACAACGTATTCTTTACACTCATCAACAAGAATGAGGCAGACAAAGGCATATTCGCCGGCACTATCCTATCTCGTATCACAGAAGACGAGTACAAGGATATATATATTGGGAACTCTTTCCAGTATATTTGTGAGGATGATGACAATAGACTTGTTGTTACGATAAATTACGAGGGAGAAGGAGAGGTTGTAGTTATGTTCAACCTGAATGTACTTTCGAATGATTTGGTATTTTAAGAAATTATCGGCTGAGTCTGTAAAAGCAGCACACCACAATGCAACGTTTGTGGCAGCCACAAAGACACTAAAACGCAAATAATATGGAAGATATTTTATCAAACATCTATGCGGACGCATACCAGTATGCGATAAGCAACGGAGCGACAGAGAGACAAGCAGAGGAGTATGCACTCGACTGCAAGAACGAGGTTGAACAATTTTACAATTAAACAGCTATGGTAAAGTTACGTGATTACATTACAGAGCAGTTAAAGGATATGGCTGCAAAGGACGAGAATTTCAAGGCTCGCTACGAGGACAAGGACAAGTCTATGGATGAATGCGTGAAGTATATCTTTGAGCAAGCGAAGAAGCAAGCAGAGAATAATTGCGCAGCGATAGACAATGACGAGGTGCTGAACTGGGCAGTACACTATTATCAAGAGAAGGACTGCAAGCCAAAGGGTAATGTTGTAGCAAAAGCAAAGGCTTCGTCCCCAATAGTGGCGAAGCCACTACCAGCCAAGCCCCAGCCTAAGAAGAAAACAGCACCAAAGGCAAAGAAAGCAGAGTCTAAGGCGAAGGTTGTAGAGCTAAGCCTATTCGATTTCTAATGAAAAAACTATGAAGCTATGAAACCAAGAACCAAGAACGAGGAGCAGATTGTGAAGCTATCCAGCCAGCTGGGTAGCATTTGCAGTCGTGATGAGCAGAAACTCATCAAGCAGACGTACGGAACGTGCGATTATAAAGATATGTACGACAGAGCATACGCAGTCATCAATCAAGCCTACAGAGGCTATCAGGTAATGAGGTATTTCCGCATCACCCGACACCGCAACCGCAAACGTGAGGTATCATACTCCCTTTGGGAGGTGCAACAGGTATGGAACAAGAAAGGTTCACGGCAGACAACTCTGTCACGTAGACGTGCGATGAGTTGGTGTCTTGATGCCTTTGCCTACTCGTCAGACCTTACCATACGCCCACAGCGCATCGACATACCTTACGACTATTGCTACAATAAGTCACTGATTGACACATATCGGTATTGCGAGCCTTATATGGAAGCAGCATTGGGCAATCTATTGAGGTCAGAGATATACAAGATACTATCGAAGAATGACCCCTTCGAGGAGACTCTTTTCAAGGCTTCGCCAGCATTGTTTGCGCACGCCCACAGATACGTGCGTGACACAGAGCCTTATATGGCAGCATACAAGGTTGCTATCCGTCACGGCTATGCCATCAGCGATGTATCTATGTATGTTGACTATATCAGTGCGCTTATCTATCTCGGAAAGGACACGCACAACCCATTCTATGTATGCCCAGACAATCTTCTTCAGGCGCACGACAAGTATGTTGCTAAAATGGAAACAGAGAAGAATAGAGCAAGAGAGGAGGAGCGCAGAAAGAAAGCACTCAAAGACAACGAGCGATACGTCAAGGAGAAGCAGAAGTTCTTTGGTATCTTCCTTTCGGACGGAGAACTTACTGGCGAGGTGCTGAAATCCGTTGATGAGTTTATCAAGGAGGGAGAGGCAATGCATAATTGCGTGTTCGCTTGTGGGTATTACAAGCGAAAGAACTCTTTGATTTTCTCTGTACGTGACAAGGACGGAAAGAGAGTGGAGACCGTAGAGTTCGACCTTGTAAGCGGAAAAGTCATACAGGCATACGGCTGCTGCAACAAGATAAGCAAGCAGCATAAGGAGGTGCTTCGACTTGTCAATTCAAGCGCAGCCCTCATCGAGAGATATAACAATAATAACAACACAATTAAAATCAAGGCAGCATGAAGAAACAAGAGTTTATTTTCGTCTTCCCCCAGTCGGGGGAGACGATTACGAGAGTCATGAACCCTCTCGCAGTAAAGGACGCAGTGGTAAAATACCTCAAGGTTCAGAACGAGGTGCGTGGAGACATCTGCATCATCAGGAACAGCCTCAACGAAGTAGTCGCTATGGCATACGTCAGCGAGACGATGAAAATTTCTTTTTTCACTGAAGACGAGTCTGTGAGCGACATCAAACCAATCGAAGTAGTAGAGGAAGGAGGTGCGTCATGAGCAAGCAAGAGTGGTTTATTCTAATCATGTTCATCCTGAGCATTATAATCGGTTTTTCTTCATAAGAGAAGGCAACGGGAGTCCAACCAACTCCCACTTTTTTTATTTTCGATATGACAAAGAAAGCAATAGTATATTTTTACGATGACATCTGTTGTGTGGACGACACCGAAATCCTGTACGACAAGAAAGACAAGCTGGCTGATATTGTTGTAGCTATGCTCAGAGCCACGGCAGAGGCTAAAACGGCAGAGGCTTACGATGCAGCCACCAACAACCTAATACTTAAGTACAACGTGACACGAAACGGAAAGGTGTCGAAAATGCGCACATCAAGGCGAGGAGGCTCACGCCCAGGGGCTGGGCGAAAAAGCAAGGGCAGGGAAAGCATACAGCATATCATCACACTTCGGGTGAACGCAGATACATACGATTATCTCCAGTCGCTTCCCGACAAGTCGCTTTGGATTAGAACAGCGATAGCGGAGAAACTTGAACGAGATAATACAGCAACAGGGCAGTCGTGATTTGCGACTGCCCTGTTTTTTTGTTTCTATAGCTCATCAAACTCCTTTTTGTATTCTGCCAACTTTTTCACTAAAAAGTCCTTCAATTCATAGCGGAAAGAGGGATTTGCTTCTATAAGTACATAGAGATCACTACTTATTTCTTCATTGCTGGCGTAAGTGAAGTCATGAATTATACTCTCTATTCTTTTGATAGTTATTTGGAGTCTATCTGCTTCTTGGTATGTTTTTTCTGTCATATCTTAGTAAAATTTTAAAAGCGGCAAACACTATTCTCACGAACCATGAATACCTTGGGAATAAAACCAAAAATCTAACTTTGCCTATTTCAATTTACTAATATCAATAAATGTGCTATTGTTCCCTCCGGTAGTGACCTGAGGAACAGAGCCATTCCATTTCTCAATCCACATCTTTTGGAGAATAGCAGGAGTAAGTGAAGCAGTCTTTAGCTCGTTAGCCTCACGTTCTGCCCGAGCCTGCACAAGCATCTTCTCAGCCTCAGCCTTCTTTACTGCGACCTCATTGAGTGCTCGCTGTGCCTCCTGTATTGCCTTATTCTTCTGATTAACAGCCTCAACGATAGAACTTGGATACTTAAGACCAGATGTTAGCTGCTCAAGATGAAAATGTTCTTTGGCAAGGGCCTTACTAAGTTGCGTCTCAATAGCTCTCTCTACCAAGTCACGATTGCTAACAATTTGGTCAGTTGTGTACTTGTTCAGCTGAATGCGGAATGCGTCTTTTACGTAGTTAAACAAAGTGCCGTTGATAATGTCCTTCAATTCCTTGCGGTATTTTTTGAAGACCTTTGGCGCATTTCCATCCACCATTTTCAAAGAAACGGTAGGGTCAACGGTAAACTCAGAGCCATCCTTTGCGTTGATGGTGAACTCTGGGTAGTCGATAGTCTGAACAAACGTAGGGTACTCGTACACCTCCTCAGTAAAAGGATTGTACCACACACGACCTGTTACCAGACTCACATCATCAACGCCTTTGTCGGAGCCGTAGAGGTTAACGAGAATGCCCTCTGAACCTGCATCAACACGTTCACTGCAAGAAGTTAAACACAATGCTGAGAAAAACAGCGACAACACACACAATAATTTAATCTGTCTTTTCATTTTCGTTATTTTTAAATGTTAAACAATTTGTTGCTACCGAAAACAGAACCCAAAACAAAAGAACTGCTACACTTACAATGTTTGTCGTCGTATCTGCCTTGCTTACGCCTCTAAGTCCGACATCTACAACCATAAGGGTTATTACAACCCATGCCACGAATGCGGCAATTTTCCATTTAATTTTCTTCATAACTTGTTTTTTAATCATATCTAATTCCAATTTTAAAAGTCTGCACTTTTTACTATCTAATTATACCAAGGCTAAGGAGGGAGAGACAGAGTAAGTGTTAGCCATAACCTTATACCCATAGTTACGAGTAGTAAAGTTACAACCTAATACTTCCATAAAGTTTACTTTAGGAAGATATTCAGAGATAAAATGCTTTGTCTTCTTCAAAATTGTGCGTTTTACTGCAAATTTGACGATTTCGACCGCAGTTTTGATACTCACCCCGAGTTTCTTTGCGATTGTCTTGTATGATAGACCCTTCTCGACATACTCAAATCCGAACCCGAACTTCCGTGCAGCATCACGAGCAGCCTTAACGACCTTGTAGTCGTGGCTGGCACCATGAGCATTTCGAATGGTTCTTTGTGCAAAATCCTTTCTGCTCTGAATAACTACCACCAAGATTGCCTGCAGAGAATACTCTACACTCTTAAGAGAAGAATACTCCACCTTCCTCTCGCCTAACTTTACATTGCGCTTTACGTGCTTTGAAACAATAGAACGCAATACGAGGGCCTTTCCCTCTATCGTGAGAAGACCATACTGGGACAACACACGTATGCGCTTCTTGATCGTGCGTGCGTGTGCGCCTAATAAATTAACTAACTTGTTTATGCTATAGTTTTTGAGAACATTAGAACCTAATTTCTTGCGGATAAGCAAGAACATAGCTATAGCTTTCAGCAACTCTTTGTTGTTGAACATCTCTAAAGCCAGTCTTAATCTTAGATTCTTGTTCATTAAGAAAAAAGCGAGGGGAAAGAAAAAACCGCTCCACCGATTTAATCAATCCCCTATATTTTGAAACCTATTGAACACAGGTATTATCATACTGAGTAATAACCAACACAAAGTGGAGTTTGCTATTGACGAGTGCAAATGTACTCATTCTTATTCACTCGTGCAAGCTTTTAAACAACCATTAACTTATTAAAAAAATGTAAAATGTTCTGATTTCTGAAAAATAATGCTAAAATTTTATGTATATAAAAATGTTATCACTATCTTTGCAGTGTGTATGTAAGCATCTCTATTTCTGACGATTATAGTGACGAAGTTGTGAACCCAACGGAATCACTCGAATGGGACAAATTTGGTGAAAAGTTTTCAATTCATTCAAAAGAATTGGCGTCTGTAACTTACTTATACACAAGTAATTACAGACGCTTTTTTGTTTGATTGGTTGATAACACTTTTGAGAGCACAAGTTGTTGGGTTTCCAAAACCAGTGCAAAACCAGTGCAAGTCTATAAATGCTCATAATCATTTGATAATCAGAAGATTAGAGTACACTTTCGTAACACACCAAAAATATTGGAAAAAATTTAGTGTTATCAAATGGGTATCAACTCGTAAAAAAAATGTTATCAAATGAAGAAATTGCATTTAAACATTATTCACAACCGCTTGAAGCGAGGAACGGCAAAAAAGGCTGTTTCTGTGGAAATTCGTGTGTCTTTCGGAAGCGAGAGAAAGTACATGTCAACAGGTGTTCTTGTAACTCCTAACAACTGGTCAGACACTAAAAAGATGGTGCTGTCGAAGTGCAAGGACGCAGACCTTATGAACGAAACTATTCATGCGTTCTATCTCCGTGTGAAGAAAATCACAGACCGCATGATAGAGGAAGGCATTACAGACCTCGACCTTATACCTACCCTTATGCAGAATGAAGTCTGCGACAAGACCGACTTCATAGCATATTGCGAAAAGCGGACCAATGAGCGGAATGTATGCGAGCATACAAAAAAGAGGTATGTCGTGTTTACAAAGTTCCTCCGCTCCTGGGGGAAGATAACTCTATTCTCCGACTGCAACGTGTCAAACATCAGGTCTATGGATGAGTTCTTGCACCAGCAAGGCAAGAAAGCATCAACCATCTACGACTACCACAAATATCTAAAACTATTCATTAATGATGCCTGTGTAGACGGACTTATAGATGTCAATCCGTATACGAAGTTGCCGTTTAAGATAAACAGAGGGGAAAAACAATACGTTGACTGTATAACAGAAGACCAGTTCATAAAAATTAAAGAGCTGCACCTTAATACTCCGCACCTGTGCAGGGCGAGAGATTTATTTTTATTTCAAGTCTACACAGGACTTGCATACTCAGATTTGATGGCCTTCGACTTCAGCGCCTGCGAGGAGGAGGAGAAAAAGATGGTCTATAAGTCACACCGCACGAAGACCGACACGGACTTTTCTTTTCAACTGCTCGCTCCGGCTATGGAGATTTTGAGAAAATACGATTTCAAATTACCACATCTGAGTAATCAGAAGTATAATGATTATCTCAAGGTTATAGGCATGATGGCTGGAGTGAGCAACCTCAGGAGCCACATGGGCAGAGGAACTGCAGCAACCCTGTTCCTCTCAAAAGGTATGCCAATCAATGTAGTAATGAAAGTCCTTGGCCATACGACTCTGCGTCAGACAACGAGATACGCACGCACGTTGAATAAAGATATTAGAGGAGCATTCGATAAGCTTGAGGGGAAACTTTAAAAAGCAAAAGGCAGGACTGGTTATTTCTCCAGTCCTGCCTTTCTTTTTGCATCAATCTTACTTTTCTCCAACAGAATATCACGCAGCTCTCTCGTGATACCCTCCTGCACCAGTAGCTTCGCTTTTACATCTGCAAGTTCTTTCCTGACTGCATCATCGTTTTTCACTTCGCCTTTGATCATCGCACCCTCGCCACGCAGCAACCATTCTGCCGATATTTCCCCGAATACCTCGAGGGTTCTTGCGATAAGTTCTAACGTACAGGTCTTCGTGCCGTTAAGATAGTTGTTAACAGACGTAGGCTTCATACCAACCATAGCAGAAAAAGCCCTGTTACTGAGGTGCTTATCATACACAACTTCATTAATTCTTTTTCTAATTTCTTCCATACCCATAAGTGTTTATTAAAGTAAACATTCCTAAATATTCACTAAATTATTGCCCATATACTTGCACGTTTAAACAAGTTTGAGTATATTTGCACCCGTATTTAACCACTTGCATTCGTGCAATATTAGTTTTACACTGCAAAAATAACAATAAATTATGATAAAGATAGTAAGATTTCGGAAAATTTTCGTGGACGAGCGAAAAATTCCTACGCTGATGAAAAAATTCGGAGCATCCAAGTCAACAATATACAATGCGCTGAGGTATCATACCAATAGCGAACTGGCATCATTAATCCGAGAAGCAGCCATTAATGAATTTGGCGGCGTTGAGGGTAAAGATGTCATGAAGATGAGAACATAATCATTATTCTCAATATATAGGTGTGTTATATAGACGAACACCATTGTCCCATTTGTGGTATTAATGTTAGATGTTAGAATAGGTGTATTCATTTCCTCATTGGTCTGTGAAGATAGATGAGGTTTAAGACATCAACGCATAGCTCAGTTGGTTAGAGCGAGGGCTTTTTATAATGTTGTTATAAGCCATGTGAATGATAAGTAGTGAAGTTCCTGCGATAAGCCCTTTAAAAAGCAGGTGAGAGACGGAGGTTCGAATCCTCCTGCGTTGGCAAGTTATTATTTGCGTTTTCATGGTAAGGCGGCAGGCGGTATAGTCCATTAACCAGAATTAGATGTTGCGGGCGAGCATCATACCACCGCCTTCCTTTTTAATCGCAAACTTGAGAAAGCGCCAGTTGTTGTGGTGATTGCTCGATTGCTCTTTGACTTTTTGTTTAGCGATTTTATGTATATATGGTATGGTGGGAATGCCCCTTAATTTTCATGGTAGCGCATGATGCCAGCAGCGCAAGATGTCAACAGGAAACAAGTGTTTATCACAGAGTGGTATAAAACAATCTTCCTTTTGTGAACACTGCGGTTCGATTCCGCTCTTGCGTACTATAAATTTATTCATCTTTCTATTTTTTTTATGCAGCAGCGGCTGCTTTGAATATTGTTTTTCTTGTCGGTCTACCTGCGCAGGTAGACTGGCTTTTAATTAACCGCAAAAGCGATTAGATATATGATTAGATTATCATCAACAAGATATTATCAAGATAAGGTTGACTATATATACCGACAGCTATTATCCGACAAGAGCGACAATCTCAAGCTCTTCGAATACAGGTATCGCATGATACACGTCTACAATGCAAAGATAGTGAACATGTCTGCCGATCTCGGGAAGCCAGAAGGAATATATGACACCCTTTAATTTCTATATATATAATAAGGTATATGGCATTAAAACGATACAAGCCCCTCAGACGTACGCCTCTCAGACGTACGCCCTGGAACCAGGCTAAGCAGACTCAGGAGAAGAAAAAGGCCAAAGCGGGACTAAGCAAGCCTGCTCTAATTAAGGAATTAGACAAGTGGTTCAGCTATTACGTACGTCTCAAGAATTCTGACAAGAACGGATATTGCAGATGTATATCTTGCGGCAAGATTTTCTTCTGGAAAGATATTCAAAATGGGCACTATATGTCACGACGATATATGTCTACCCGGTTTGCAGAAGACAACTGCCGACCGCAGTGTGTTGCTTGCAATATATTCAATCAGGGTAATATTCAGATGTACCGCAGGGCGCTTGTCCGCTCTATCGGTGAGCAGCGTGTTGACCTGATAGAAGTACGGGCAAGACAGGAAAGCAGAAACTGGTCTTTGTTCGAGCTAAAGCAAATGATTGCTTATTACAAAAAAGAAGTCGATAGGCTTTTATTAGAGAGAAGCCTTTCACTATAAGACTGCAATTAGTGGTTGTTATTCATTTTTTATTATCTGTTTGTTTCCCACTTGGTGGCAGCTGGCACTGGATAGTCCTCCTGCTCACCTTGTGGGATTTTATTCAAAAGAATATGCAACAATATTTACTTGATCTTATTCGCAGTATGATGCAAGATGAGCATCATGTTCCTCGCGGTGTTCTTTACGCTCAGCTAAGGACAGCCGTACAAAGAGACCTTTCCGAAAATCTAAACCATCTTCTTGAGAAGAATAGGATAGAAATTTCAAAGACTGTCAACGACATTTTAATTACATTAAAATAATATGAAAACAATACGATTCGAAAAAGTCACTCTGTCAAACTTCTGCGGAATTGATAACGCAGAGATAGAGTTCTATCACAACATCACTACCATTTGTGGGCGCAATGGTATTGGTAAGTCGACAATCTTCAATGCCATCTACTACGTACTTTTCGGTACTGACCAGTTTGGCAATGCGCTCGACATCAAGACCTACGACTCCAACCATCAAATCATCCGTGAAATTCCGCATGAGGCTTCGCTTACTATCAGCGTAGATGGCGAGGCAACAACCTTCAAGCGCACACTCGCAGATTTATGGAAGGGTGAGCAGGTCAAGAATACTTACAAGTATTTCATTGATGGAGAAGTGGTGACAGCTGGCGACTACCGCAAGGCGATTGAAAATATCTGCCCGGAGAAGACATTTCGGCTCTGTTCTTCTGCCACGGCCTTCACTTCTATGTCATGGCAGGAACAGCGCAAGTTCCTTCAGTCTCTTGTACTGGAAGTCACTCAGGAAGACATTACGCAAGGCGATACGAGATACGACTTCATTACCGAGGAATTGAAGAAACGAGAACTCGAAGCTTTCATCCATCACCTCAAGTACACACGTAAGGAGGTGCAGGATAATCTTGACAAGGTCCCTGTCCGTCTCGCAGAACTCAATAACGCACTTCCTCAGGCAGAAGACTGGGAAAAGCTGGCTGCAGAGCTTGACGAGGCGAAGAAGAGCCTCAAGGGGGTTAGCGAAAAGATTAATCTTGCACAGAATGGCGCAACAGACTCTGTGCGCAATGAGGGACTTCGTCGTCGCATAGAGTTCACACGAAAGCGCATTGACAAGATGACCACTTCTGCACGAAACCTTGCCAATGATGAGGCGACAAAGCACGAGTCGGATTTGATTTCAGCCAGATCCGCATCCTCAGCAGCTACCCGAATGGTCGATGAGTTGAAGCAGAAGATGGAAGGACTCACTAACACCGAAATCCAGGCCAACAAACATAAGGAAGAGTGCGAGGCTGAGGTTAGTAAGCTCAACGAGCGCTCTGCATCTATATCTCAGATGAAATGGGAGTGGGACGATGCCGACTCTATGTGCCCACATTGCGGACAACCTCTGCCGCTCGATAGGGTGGCAGAATTAAAACAGCAGTCTCACGACAGGTTCAATAAGGATATTGCCGACAGACAGAAAGAACTTCAGAAAGAGTTTAGTGACCTTCAGCAGCGTTATACCGACATCAAGAAACTCATCGAGAATACCGATGAGGAACGCCGCTCTATCACCAACCAACTCACAGAAGCTCAGAAAGCGAAGAAACAGGCTGACATACATCTCAAATCTGTACTGTCCGAAAATGTGCGCACGTCAGACGATTTCCTTGCAGCCAAGGAGAACTACAGGCAGGCATCAGAGGAACTACAGTCGCTTACCGATGAACTCAACAAGCCATCAGATTCTACGAAAGACATTTCTCAACTTCTCATTGATCTGAAGAAACAGCAGTTAGAGGCACAGCAGACTATTGATAGTCTTACTTCACGTCTTGCAACAAAAGAGACCTATGACCACATCTCCACCCTCATTTCTAATGCACAGGGCGACAAGGCGAAGTTCCAGGGCCAGCTCGATGATATCGACCAGAAACTTGACATCGCTAATGATTATCAGCAGAAAGCCTGCCAACTCCTCGAAGAACGTGTCAACGAGCATTTTTCCTACGTTCAGTTCTCGCTTTTTAGGACAACTCTCGAAGGCGAACGGAAGCAGGCCTGTGAGTGTTATCACGATGGCGTACCTTACAGCAGCCTCAATACAGCAGCCAAGGCTAATGCCGGTATTGACATAGCGTATACAGTAGCCGAGAAATTTGGTCTCTCCGTTCCTATCGTCCTTGATGAGTGTGAGAGCAACCTTTCTCCTATCTATCGTGGAGGACAGCAGATACGCCTACGCGTCACTCCTTCATCTAACTTCGAATACATATTCGAAGATGGAGATTAAGACGAAATACAACATAGGTGATGCTGTCTATATCCTTGACGGATACAAGATTGTCCGTGCCAACATCTCCTGCATCAAGTTTGAGCAACACGGCACGGCAAAGCCTTGTATCACCTATCATTTCCCAATCTTTCCAATGCGGAAAGAATTGGAATGCTTTAGAACAAAAGAAGAATTAATCAAATTTCTAAATAAATAAAAATTATGGCAGATAAATTGAAAATGACCGTAGAGGTTGACAAGGAGATTATAACGAGTCTCCTTGTGTTAGGTGGAGGTCTGAAAGACGGAACTCCATCAGAAAAAGTAAAACAGTGGTTAGGAAGTCACGATAGTCTTGATTTTAAAAAAGCGTATCTTGATTCTTTTCCTGATAATGAATTATCACTCCCAAATTTTATGGGTATGCTTGCAGCCTTTGCAATTTCGAAGGAACTTAAAAACGAAAAGGAGGAATAATTATGGCAGGAATGACAGGAACAGCAGTAGCAAAGCAGCCTCCAACTAAGGCAATGGCGGTAAAGTCCTTTCAGGACGTGATGAACAACAATTATTATCAGTCTCTTTTACAGAATACCCTGCGTGAGAACAAAGGAACATTCTGCACAAGCCTGATGGAACTCTTCTCCTCTGATGAGAAGTTAATGCAGTGCAAGCCTACCGACCTTATGGCAGAGGCACTAAAAGCAGCATCTCTCCATCTTCCACTCAACAAGCAGCTGGGGCAGTGTTACATTCTTCCTTTCAAGAATAAAGGCATAATGACCCCTACACTTGTCGTAGGAACGAGAGGTTATCTCCAGTTGGCAATGCGAACGGGCAAATATGAAACCATCAACTCTGATGTAGTGTACGAGGGTGAGCTGACAGGCTACGATAAGGTTACAGGTCGATTAGACCTATCCGGTGTCCGTTCATCAAACGTTCCAGTCGGCTATTTTGCTTACTTCCGCATGAAGAACGGATTGTCTAAGCTTCTTTACATGACGCTCGATGAGGTCTGCATATATGCGAAGCAGTACAGCCCGACTGTCAAGTTCAGCGACAAAACAACAGCGGAGAGTCTTAAGAAACTCGCCCTCAAACAAGCCGCAGAAGGTTCTGGCGATGGCGTTGGCTGGTACTCCAACTTCGAGTCTATGGCACTCAAGACTGTTCTTCGCCGCCTCCTTTCGAAATGGGGAGAGCTATCAATAGAGTCTAACGACATCATTAATCTTGATGAGGCTCCTGCTGTGTCTTCTTCAAATGAGCGAGATGTGCAGTTTGCCGAAGCAAAGGAAGTTGCTACTGTCGACACAACCACTGGCGAAATTGTACAGCCAGGTGACGAAGTATCACAGCCGCAACCAGCCAATCCAAATCCTTTCAAATTAAACTAATATGAAACTCATCGTTATAGGTTCATCGTCAAAAGGTAATGCGTATGCCCTTCAAGCAGCCTCAGGAGAAATCCTGCTGCTTGAAGCTGGCAGACCCATTCGTGAGGTCAAGAAGGCTATCGGTTATCAGACGAACAAGGTGGTTGGATGCATCGTCTCGCACGTACATGGCGATCACGCAAAGTATATTCCCGAATATTTCTCTGCAGGTATCGACATATCTTCTTGTGAAGATGTAGCAAATCGTTATCATACCGACAAAATGGACACAGGGAAAACATACTCTTTTGGCTCGTTTAAGGTTACTCCATTCGCAGTAGAACATGATGTTGTCAATTACGGTTATCTTGTTTTCTACCCCGACTTCGGTTCTATCTTCTTCGCTACAGATTGCTACAATCTGCACACTATAATAAAGTATTGCCGCACTTACTTAATGGAGTGCAATTACGAGGATAGTTTACTCAACAAGGCTATTAACGACGGGAAAACGTCCGTCAGCCAGGCGGACCGCGTTCGTTTGTCTCACATGAGCCTCGACCATGCCGTTAAGTTCTTGCGACAGTGCGAGGTAGACAATTCTACCCGTCAAATAATACTTATTCATGGATCTTCGCGCCACCTGCAGCCAAGCAAGGCTGTAAACAAGTTCCAGCAGGTTCTTGGCGTTCCAACTTACTATGCCACCAAAGGCTTTACTCTCGATTTAATTTAATTTTTTTACACTATGCCTGTTTTTTCAAATCTCAACAACCTACGCACGTATATGGAAGCTTTGAAAGAAATCGACAAGGCTAAGGAGATAGGTTACTCGCTCGAAATCCGAAAGTTCCACCCTGTCGCTACAGATATGCAGAAAGCTTATCTCGCATTCATTATCACGTACCTTTCATCAAAGCTCGGACAGACGTTCTACCATACTCTTTCTGAAATTCAAAAGAATGTGGCTCCTCACATTTTCATGACTGGAGAATATGATAAGATGGGTTATCCTAAGTTCAAGCCGCTCGGGCTTCTCGACACCGCAGAGGCTTCATCCGTCATCCGTGGTGTTATCGACTTTGCGGAAAGTCGGGAAATCATGATACCCGACAAGGAGGACGAACTGGCCGTTAAGTATTGTCAGCGTGAGGTTGAGTCCAGCAAAGGCTGGGTATAATGTGTCACCTTTTTAAACTCTCAAGATATGATACGACCAAAAGAAATCAGACAAGAGGCAGCTCGTTATGCCAAAGACGATAACGCACGCCTCGAAGCTTTCATAGCCGGCGCCATGTTCGCACGTACTGGCAAGTATTATAAGGAGCAGAATTTCTCCGACGACCTCGCGTCCTTCGAGCGATGGTGGCTTCTCTACGACAAGAAGCGCGGAAAGAAGAAGGCGCAGCAGAAATGGCTTCGCCTATCTCCTTCGCAGCGAGAAGCGTGCATAGCTGCTACTCCAGCGTATGTTCAATCAATCAAAGACAAACAATTTCAGAAAGACCCACTCACCTATCTCAACGGTGAGTGCTGGAATGACGAGATTATTCAGCAACAAGACAATGAGCAACAACGATCTGTCAAACTCGCTTCCAAAGCGGCAAGAATCCTCGGTAGCGACAAATTCTAAAACAGGAAGTGGTTATATACAGCCAGTTTCTTTCAGAGATGCTATTTCTCGTGGACAAGACAGGGTTATAGCCGTTGTGCGCAGAAATCAGAACGACCTTCGTAGGCTTGTTTCCTGGGTTAAGAGCCGACTTATAGAGGTGTTTCATTATCTCGGTGCATTCGACATCGTTGAGGAGTATCAGATACAGACTCTCGCAGTCCGTATCTGCAATCGGTTCTACTACTGGACAGTCCCAGAACTTGATTATGCTTTTGTGGCTTTCACGAATGGAGAATATGGAAAGCTTATACATTACAATCATGATAGCGACACGTCTGTCATTAATCCTCAGGACGTTATGAAGGCACTAATCGCGTTCGATGCCGACCTTCTAAAGGAACGTGCCCGTTACGAGGATGAGCAGCGCAGCAAGCAACTTGAGCAGCAGCGCTTGCGTGATGCCAACAAACCGCATGGTATAGCCGCATGGATAGACTATTGCAAGCAACATGGCCTCGATCCTAACACCCACAAACTCCCTCGTGTCAATATCGACAAAATGAACGTCAACAAGGTTCTTTACCCAGAAAAGAATAATAAAAACAACAAATAAAAAAATCAATAACAATGTTCGTAGCTTTATTAATTATCATCTTCACGTGCCTCTTATCTGTGTCTTTGTATCTCTGCCTATCTCGTAAGCAGGTGGCTACTAAACAAGGCAAATTCGTCTTTCTTCGTGTCAACAACGAACCAATACGAAACACTATTCGTGCAGCCGGAATCAATCTCTGCCCATGCTGTCGTGCTTTTTCGAACAATTACCTCTTTGCCAATCTCGAAGGCTCTATGGTATGTGGTTTCAATGAAAGCAGGCATCACTTCATCGAGGAGGCAGAGAAATACAAACATGAGGTTGTCGACTGCGGCGACAATGTGCTTATGTTCATCACTGAGGTTTTACAACTCAACTCTTCTTGTACTAAGAAATAATAAGAAATTAGCTTATGGAAAGAAAAATCGGAGAAACCTTTGAATTTAAAGGGAAAACTTATGAGGTAGCAGAACTACCTGATTACTTTTGTGCGTTTTGTGATTTAGAAAAAGAATGCTATAGCAAAAGGAGTTATTTAGAAAATGTAGCAGGAACTTGTAGCCCAAGCAACAGAATGGATACCCGTAACGTGTGTTTCAAAGAAATTAAAAAAGATATGGAAATCAAAGACAATAATAAACTAACTATCAATATCCCTGATGGGATGGAGATAGATGTAGAAAATTGCGACTTTGATACTGGCGTTATCAAGTTTAGAAAGAAAGAATTGTGTTATGAAGATATAGAAAATTCTTTAGATCTTGAAGGAAACAGAACAGGCATACCTGTTGATGATAACAATGCTTTCAAACTCTGTGCTACTGATCGCCTTATGAATATAGCAAGATATTACAATGGCGATTGGAAGCCCGATTGGAGAAGTAATGAACTTAAATATTTTATTACTTTTAGTTTTGTTTCTAATTCTTATAGTCTAATTGAGAGATGCAAAGCGTCTATTGGTCCTGTATTTTTTAAGAATAAAAAAGATGCCCAAGCTGTCATAGACAACCCTAACTTCCGAGAAATCTTGGATGCAATTTACAAAGACTAAACAATACGATTATGGAAAAAGAAATTAACATAGCGGAAATCCTGAAGGATAAACCGCAAGGAACTAAGTTGTATGATTTGCTGTATATTGATGATTTGTTCCCAAAGAAAGGAGGCTATCATGATTAAGCAAGTTACTATGTACTCTGTCGTATGTGACAGATGCGGGAAACCATTCATTGATGAGTTTAATGGCATTGTAGCTTGGTTGGACGAAGGAACTGCAAAAGAGCAAGCAATGGAAAGCGAATGGGCAGAGATTGGCGATAAGCACTACTGCCCAGACTGCTATGAGTTTGATGATGATTTAGATGAGTATGTTCCTAAAAAGAAAGGAGATAAGTGATGAAAGAACTTAAAGTTTGAGAAAGAATAATTTTGGAGGTCGTTGAAGCAACAAGTTTTTCTTGTCAAGGCTGCTTCTTCGCAAAGGAAGGGTATGCTTCCCAGACTACTGCTATACCCGCTTAGACGGCAAGAATGTAATCTTTAAAGAAGTTAAGGAAAGCGTATGAAAATGTATAGTTACAAAAAGCCGAAGAAGCAGGCTAAACCTGTCGGTGACTATTGTATAAACTGCATACATAGTGATAATGAGCCACATAAGATTACTAACTTAATATCTTGTTACTATATGGGGTGGATAGAGCCTCACGGTATGGCTTGTAAATATTTTAAAAGAAAGTAAAACGTATGGAACTAAATAAATATATTCCTGGAGATTTAGCAATGATTAATGGCGATATAGTTAAAATCATGGCTGTGTGTTTTAATTATAATTTGAATATCATTCAAAATTATGACGTGATGTTTCCTAATGGAAATATTTATAAATATGAAGCAGAGAGCTTAAAAGAAATTCCTCTCACACCAGAGATTCTTGAAAAGAATGGGTGGAAGAAAGATGATGCAACATGGATTTTAAAAAAAGGAAATATTAGTATATTTATACTCCTTGATGATGAAACTTATGCCGTATATCTATTGGGAGTGCGAGTTTTAGAATTTCATTTTGTTCACGAACTCCAGCATCTTCTCTTTGGCTTAGGAGTTGATAATAACATGGAGGTGTAGGTATGAAAGTGCAAAAATGTAAACACCAAGTTAATAACGGGTGGTGTAAGGTAAGAGGTGGAGTTTGTATTTGGTCTGAATATACTCCCGAAGCTTGTCTTAAAAGAGAAGAAGTTTAACGCCTTCGGGCATAAATAGATATAAATATGAGTGTGAAAAAGTAATCAAATCGTACAAGGCATTCGACAAGAATATGCAATGTCGAGGCTACAAATATGAAGTTGGGAAAGAGTATGATATGGACGGAGAAATCAAGTGTTGCAATCGAGGTTTTCATGCTTGCAAGTCTCCGATGGAAGTATGGGATCACTACGATATGCTCAGCTCTCGCTTTGCAGAAGTAGAACAGTCTGGTAAAATTGACGAAGAAGGAAATTCAACAAAGGTTTGTTCTTCACATATCAAGATTAAGGCTGAGTTGAAGCTGGCAGACATCATTAAGATCGGTGTCGAGTGGCTGAAAGATATTACATCAACATCTAAAGTTAAGGCAGATGGTGTGTTAAACGACAACGGAGACAGAAGAAAACAGATTGGCTCATCGGGCAACTATGCTCAGATTGGCTCATCGGGCTACTCTGCTCAGATTGGCTCTTCGGGCTACTCTGCTCAGATTGGCTCATCGGGCAACTATGCTCAGATTGGCTCTTCGGGCTACTCT
>ERZ1035032.107-NODE-107-length-67921-cov-16.261869_pt1 | contig 67921 bp, 83 predicted proteins | sample MGYA00520693_ERZ1035032 | MGnify/ENA primary metagenome ERZ1035032 (study PRJEB33766, sample SAMN09781740) | gut metagenome | biome: gut microbiome | host: Homo sapiens | place: Madagascar | study: EMG produced TPA metagenomics assembly of the PRJNA485056 data... | reverse complement strand
TCTTTATCCATTATATATAATCCTGTCACTTTCCTGTCTTGTGTGTTTTGATTTTTATTCATGTGTATTCTTATATCTTGATATTACAGCCTCCGCTGCCTTTATTCCGTCCACTGCCGCAGAGGTTATGCCACCGGCATATCCGGCACCTTCACCACAGGGGTAAATCAGTCCGTGATATGATGTCATTTCCTCATTTCTGGTTATCCTTACAGGCGATGAGGTTCTTGCCTCGATCCCGCTTATCACTGCGTCATCACAGGCATAGCCCGGCATATATCTGTCGAAGGCCAAAACTCCTTCTATTATAGCATTCTTTATATACTTAGGCAAACAGTCTTTAAGGCTTGCCAGGCGGTATTTTCCCTTGATACAGGGCTTTATATTCCCAAGATGAGATATTTTTTCATCTGTTTTAAAGCCCTTAAAAGTAGTTACCGGAATATCTCCGTTTCCTGCCTTGTATGCCATCTCCTCGTAATGCTCCTGCATGTACATACCTGCCAGAGGATGATCTGAGCCGAAATCCTCGGGAGTGACATTTACTACCACGGCACTGTTTGAATTGTCTGCCATTCTGTCACTGTAGCTCATGCCGTTTACACATAATCTTCCGGACTCCGATGAGGAATTTACAACATAACCTCCGGGACACATGCAGAAGGAATACACGGATCTTCCGTTCTCACAGCTATGAGCGAACTTGTAATCTGCGGTAGGCAGAAGCTTCTCATACTCCGGTTTATCGCCATACTTCCCCCGGTTAATGAACTCCCTTTTATGTTCGATCCTGACTCCCATGGCAAATGCCTTCTGTTCCACCTTAAGTCCCTTGTCATACAGAAGTTTGAAGGTGTCCCTGGCACTGTGGCCTATGGCAAGGATAAGCACTTCCGTGTTGTAGGTTGTTACCTGCTCGTCCTTAAGTATGGATAAGTTAAGTGTCCCATCTTCATTTAAAGTAAAATCCGTAAGCTTTGATGAGAAATTCACCTGCCCTCCAAGCCTTATGATATCCTGACGGATATTCTTGACTACCTTAGCAAGAACATCCGTGCCTATATGGGGCTTATTTGATACAAGTATCTCCGGATCTGCTCCATACTCTGCAAATGTCTTTAAAACAAAGGTTCTTCTTCCTGACTTATCCTTTATTACTGAGTTTAGCTTGCCGTCAGAGAAGGTGCCTGCCCCTCCTTCACCAAACAGCACATTTGATTCAGGATTAAGGGGGGTGTCGCCATTCCAGAAATCATTAACACATTTTGTCCTGCTGTCCACATCCATTCCACGTTCAAACACTATAGGATTAAATCCCAGCCTAGCCAGCATTAACGCTGCAAATAATCCTGCGGGTCCCATTCCCACCACCACCGGAGGAGCCTTGATGACACTTTCTCCTGTTACCTGTGGGATATATTCAACAGGTGTAGTTAACATAATATTTTTATTGTTTACTCGTTTTAATATACTTTTTTCATTGACATTAAGGATGTCGCAAGAGATAACGATCTTAACATCATTTATCTTTCTATCATCAATGGACAGCTTGGATATCCTGTACTCAGGTACGGTCTTAAGCTTAAGCTGTCTCTTTATCTCAGCCTCAAGGTCTCTATTGGTATATCCGGGTTTAAGTTTTATATTGTTTATCCTTATCATATATGTATTCCTTCTCCGGCTGCCATTCCGGTTATTACTGCCCATGTTATATTGTAGCCTCCGCATATTCCGTCCACGTCAAGAGCCTCACCTGTTACAAAAAGACCATCTAAAAGCTTTGACTCCATTGTTACGGGATTGAAATATGATGTATCTGCACCACCGCTTACAACCTGTGCCTCACTGTAATCTCCATGACCGGTAATATCAAATTCCAGATTTTTAATGGTGTGGGCAAGGGCTGCCGCTTCTTTATCAGTAATATTTTTCACAGGTCTGTTTTCTATACCTGCAATGTCCATGACATATTGTACTGCTCTTTCATTTAACATGCCGTTAAGACATGCAAATACGGTTCTGTCACCATTTGCAGATTTGGAATTTATTATGATTTTTTCTATCTCTTCTTCTGTAAGCTCGGGAACCAGGGATATATATATCTTCACCCTGTGTCCTTCATGAAGACACCTTACTGCCTGGGAGCTCAGATTAAATATCATTATTCCTGACAGATATTCACCGCTTATCTGAAGCTCACCCTGTTCGTGTCCGTATTCTATGTCATCAACTGTAAGCCTTGCTTCGGCAGCAGTACGCAGGCCGTTCATTCCCGATATGTTCCGGCTGCACTTTAACTTACATAATGCCGGATACACAGGGATCATCCTGTGACCTGTAGTCTCAAGAAGCTTATAGCCTGTATCACTTCCACCGAGACTTTCGTAGGAAGAGCCTCCGGTACTTATAATAAGATTTCTGCACTGATAGGTGCCCTTGTCGGTTGTCACCTTAAAGAGATTTTCTCCATCAATTGAAACATTTTTTATATCGGTTATACCTGTGACCTCTTCCTTAAGCCTAACTTCAATACCGAGGCTTTTTATCCTGTCTGAAAGGCTCCATACCACTGTGGAAGCCTGCAGGGACATGGGGTAGAAATATCCGTTGGTGTCAGTCGATGGAACTCCAAGCTCAAAGAAGAAATCATTTACCCGCCTGTAGCTGTCATTGTTTATAATTTCATAAGGAAAAAATTCCTGACTGCTGTTATAGCAGGATATGTCAAAGTGTGCGTTTGATATGTTACATCTTCCGTTACCTGTGGCATATAATTTCCTGCCAAGCTTCTTGTTCTTATCTATTATGAGAACACCGGGAGCCTCATTTGACTGTTTCCCTGATGTATTCTGTTTTATTTTCTCTGCAGCCTTAATGGCAGCCACTATTCCGGAGGCTCCGCCACCTGCTATGATCGCATTATATATCATATGTTCTCCTTGATCCTACCGTCACGTTCCGGCGTGCATCTTTCATGCGGAACCTCCATAACCTGACAGATAAAATCTCTGGTTTTAAAATAAAGTTTCTGACTTCACAGGTTAGATTTTAACATTTTCACTCATATGATTCAAGAAATGAAAATAATTCGTTTAAGGAATTGAAATGCATACCATAGTGTATCCTCACCCTGTCATTTAAAGGGAAAGCGGTCACCTGTATGTCAGTATACATATACAGGTTTTTATCTCCTGTAAGTATGACGGCAGCGCCATCAAGTTCCATAAGATAATACCCATCCACAGCATTTACATTATCATCGTTAAGAACAGTTGTGATATTCTTCATGTCATTACCTATGATTCCCGTAGCCTCCCTGCCTTCGTCATCTGCAATGCTCATCCTCATATAAGGAGTGACGTCCATATCACTTACCTTATGGATCTCACATACGTCAGTGCCGCTTACTCCGGGTATGAAAAATTTAAGGACAAATCCTATTACTGTGAACATTAATGTAATTACGGCACCTATAAGTATCAGCTTTCTCACCACACAAATCCCCTCTTTGTATCCGGATGTTTTGAAAACCTTTTCAAAAAACATATTTTCATCACAATAAGGACAAAGAAAATTCACAAATATATATTATATTATCAACATGAATATTAAATATATTCATTTATTTTCAGTCCTTAAAAGGGCTGATACAATTTTCATATTTGTGACATCGGATATAGAAAATCCTACTCCCCATATCCGATGTCAACCTCCCTCTTAAAATATATACAAAACAAAAAAGGAGCCTCGGCTCCTTTTTTGTATGCAAAAAAATAAATATAATATTGATCAGATCATGGATCTAACCATTTCAATGCATTGCAATATTTGTTTTATTTTAATCTTACTCGTAAGTAACATTTGACTTGTCGTTCTTCTCAAATACGGTAACCCATGTCTTTCCAGGGTTAAGCTTTAACTCTTCCCCATCAGCTGTGTAGTACTTGGTCTGTGAATTAAGGCTTGTCTTCTCCCATGTTACAGGTACAATAACACCGTTTGAAGCGTAATATCCGTCACCCTTACCCACAAGGGCAATATCCTGTCTTCCGTAATCATCGATAGTTGAGTATTCAGCAAACTGTATAAGGACATTCTCGTACTTAAGCTGCTCACCTGTCACGTCATCAATATGCTCTTCACCATACTGGAATCTGTAGTAAAGACCATCATCGGAGTGATATTCAAACCAAGGTGTTCTGCTGCTGTCAAATGCAGTTGTGATCTTGTTGGCTGTCTCGCCACCCTCAGGTGTCACAACCTCATCATTGAACTTGAATACGCTTTTGAAATCAGAAGGATGTTCTGTGGAATATCCCTTATATTCAATACCTGCTTTTATCATATCAGTAGTTGTATAAACATTATGTGGTGCTGAGCGGTCTGAAGAACGGTAATATACTGTACTTCCCTCTGCACTTAATCCACTGAGGTCATTTATGCCTGTGCTGTCGATCATATCCTGTCCCTGTGGAGACTGTCCATAGTGAAGATATATGGAATCAAATTCATTGGCAATAGTTACATAATAGTGACGACAGCTTCTGATAGAACCTAACTTCTCTATGTTGTCATAGTCGTTAAAGATTGCCAGAAGTCGTGTGATGCCACCCTCAACAACACATTCATATACTATATCTGCCTTGGATACGTCGCTCTGTGGCATTGCGTCAATGATGTTGTTGATCATTACGCTTATAGGTCTGCCATAAGGAGTTGTCCTTTCGGTATTCCACTCACCGGTAAGATCATTGTAGTAGCCTTCGTGCTGTACCTCTGTAACTGCCTCCGATGTATCTGGAAATTCTGCCTCCGTAATCTCAACAGTAGGCTCCGTCGTAGTTGTTGTTTTTTCTTCCTTGTTTCCACATGCTGCCATGCTGAATACCATAGCTGCTGCTGCAATCACACAACCAAGCTTAAATTTTTTCATAGTCTCTTGTGTATCCTTTCATTGTAAGAATTTTTTCCTGAAGCTTCTCCATAAGAATCCGTTCCTCATCCTCCATATGGTCATAGCCAAACAAATGAAGCATGCTATGTGCCACAAGAAATGCAAGTTCCCGGTGAACAGAATGATTGTATTCTCTTGCCTGCTCGTAAACCTTGTCTATGGATATAACTATATCCCCAAGGAGTAATTCTCCTGATTCCGGATTGAAATAATCCGAAACGGCAGATTCTACAATGCTGAAATCTCCAGGAGTTTTATAATCAATCAAAGGAAATGACAGCACATCTGTAGGTCTGTCGATATTCCTTTGCTGGTTATTTATTTCGTGTATTGAGGCATTGTCCGTAAGCAGGACATTCACCTCACATTCGTAGGGACATTCTATGAAATCCAGTGCCCCGTCAATAATGTCATTAATGACCTTTTCATAGTCAGAAATCTCAATATCACCATATTCATTTTCTATAAAATAAGACATATATACTACCTCTTACTTCTTTCGTCAGCGTGATTTTTCCTTGACTTGCTGCTCTTTCTTTCCGCCTGCTTCTTCTCTCTGGCTGCATTCTTAGCTTCATAGGCTTCATATGCATTTACGATCTTCTGTACCAGAGGATGTCTTACAACATCAAGGCTTGTAAGCCTGCACACACTGATCTCGTCCACGTTCTTAAGCACATCCAGAGCAACCTCAAGACCTGACTTGGAATCAAAGGGAAGATCCTTCTGGGAAAGATCTCCGGTTATTATAGCCTTTGAACCAAAGCCTATTCTTGTAAGAAACATCTTCATCTGGGCAGGCGTTGTATTCTGTGCCTCATCTAAAACAATATATGCATTGTCCAGTGTTCTTCCTCGCATGTATGCAAGTGGGGCAACCTCTATAAGTCCCTTTTCCATATTCTTCATGAAGCTTTCTGCTCCCATGATCTCATAAAGGGCATCATAGAGAGGCCTTAAGTATGGATCAACCTTGCTTTGAAGATCTCCGGGAAGAAATCCCAGCTTCTCACCGGCCTCTATGGCAGGTCTGGTCATTATTATCCTTGATACCTCGCCATTCTTAAATGCAGTTATGGCCTTCGCCATGGCAATATAGGTTTTACCGGTTCCGGCAGGTCCAACACCGAATACTATCATGGACTTGTCTATGGCATTAACATAGCTCTTCTGACCATGGGTTTTAGGCTTTACAGGTTTTCCCTGAACAGTGTGACATATTATATCTCTGTCCAGATCCACCAGCTTTTCCGTAGTGTTGTTCACTGTACCTGTAGCCATTGATATGGAATAATCAACCTTCTGGGCGTCTATTATATTACCTCTCTCAGAAAGCTCTATCAACTCGCTCATTACTCTGATGGCCTTGTCTACAGATGTCTCCTCACCTGATATCTTTAACTTGTCATCCCTGAATATCATGGTGACTGAAAATGCTTTTTCGATTTTCTTGGCATTTGAATCAAACTGTCCGAATACATTCTGGACATGATCTGTTGCAACAGTAATAGATTTTGAAATACTTTCCAATTTTCTTTCCTTCTCCTAAGCTGATACTGCCATACGGCATGATCTACTGTTCTGTCGCCGGCACCTCATGAAGCTCCGCAGGTACCCCCGCCTGTGTTACAACCCTTATGGTTCCACTGGCTTTTAATGTTTCGCCGACAGTTATTATTTTAACATTTTTTTCTACTATTTGCACCCCTTTTTCTTGCAAAGTGTCAATATAATAATTCAGGTCACTGTCAGCTATAATCCGTAGCTCCTCTTCTGTATATTTTGTTTCCTTTAAGTTGTATCCGCTGTAGTTATTGTTGATTATATATATGGGGAGATACATTTTATTAAAGAAGCATACCTGGGTCTGCTCCTGCCGCTTCTCAAAGCTTTTACCTGATGGTTCCCCGCCCATATCAAGGCGGAGTCTTCCTACAACGATACTTTTATATTGCCCTGTTTCCCCGGAAGGTTCCTTACTGTAGTAGCTGTAGGAATATGTTCTGTCATAATCAACGTCACAGTAGACATATATGACTCCGGACGCTTTTACTTGTTTTGTCCTGATAGTATCACCGCTATCATCATTTATGGATACGGATCCTGATATAAGTATATCTCCGGCACTCACCTCATCTCCTGCGGAAACCACCGGAGTTCCGTTTGAAGTAATTATGGATTTTATGATACAGTCCCTGTCTGCCACTATGTTACAGTACTCCATGAAATTTTTCTCCACATCGGAGATATTTGCCGAGGCACCGCCATAATTATTGTATACCCTGGCAACCTCCATATCAAGATACAGACAGGTACCTTTTGTGTATACACTTATCCATATTACTTTTGGATATTTTTCCTTTATGAGGCTTTCTATGCGTTCTTTTTCCACATCCTTTTTTAGCATTCCGGTTTTGATGTTACAGGTGGCCAGATAGTCTGAAATCTCCTCATTGGTGTAAGCATAATCTCCTGTGGTGTCAAGACCTGTTATTTCTATCCTCCATATAAACAGATTTTGTATGTATAATATTGTACATACAGACAAAAATACCCCCAGGATCACAAGCTTGTTTCTTATCCTGCGACATATGCAGTTAAGACCACATTCCTCCAGCTTTATGTCAGTGCCGGTCTTCTCTGCTATTTTTACAAGCATTTCTTTATTTTTTATACTTGTGCGAAAGCTCACTTCATCACTGTCGGTCATACTCTCAATACCTGATATCTTCACCCTTTTTAATCTGCATATATTGAAAAACCTCACACTGATTTTACTGTCAATGCTTACAGTCACATATCCCCGAAAAATCATATTTAGATAATCCCACATACTAACTCCCTGAAGTCTTTATATCATTTCATAGGATATGCTGCTGATAAAACCTGTGATTCTTATTTCATAATCTGTGAAATTCTGCAGCATAAGCTTTCTTCCTGTTATGTTTACGATATATTTCTTGCATTTTATTCTTATGTTATCTTCTGAAACACAAATTATCTTCTTGAAATTTTCTATGGATATGAACCGATATGAAAGAACAGTAACTCTTGAATTAGCCGTGAACACATCCTCCGGGATACCGATGTATTCATTTAACCATTTTAATTTAAGCATATATGATACACAGAACATTCCAGACTTTTTCTTTTAAATATATTCCATGACCGGGAAAATAAGAACGAAAAAGCAATAAATCAACGATAAAACACGCTTTGCGAGTTTTATCCGCTGATTAGCAGTCGTCAAATGCAATCATGCAAGCATGTTGCACTTGACTCGTTGCCATAACAAAAAACAGGTGCCATATGACACCTGCTTTTGTAAAAAAATCATTTCACATATTTATACGTCTTATTTATACTTACGCTTTCTAGCTGCCTCTGATTTCTTTTTACGCTTTACAGAAGGTTTCTCGTAATGCTCTCTCTTACGTATCTCCTGCTGGATACCTGCCTTCGCACAGTTTCTCTTGAATCTGCGAAGAGCGCTATCTAATGTTTCGTTTTCTTTAACTATTACGTTTGACATCTCTCACCTGACCTCCCTCCAGTTGTATATTGTGCAACAAAAAAACAACTGTTTGGGTTTTTTAAGCACATGTTGTATTATAGCATAATTTATCCATTCGTCAACAAAAATTTATTAAAATGTAGTAAATTATATGAAATGTCGATAATCCGTGGCTTAAAGCTGTTCTTTTACCACCTCTACAGCCTTGGCTAAGGCCTCGTTAATGCCCTCAGGCTTCTTACCGCCTGCCTGTGCCATGTTTGGACGTCCACCACCGCCGCCGCCTACGATAGCTGCGATCTGCTTGATGATATTGCCTGCATGGGCACCTGCCTTAACAGCGTCATCTGTTGCCATGGCAATAAGATTTACCTTGCCATCAAGCTCTGAAGCCAGAACGATAACCGAACATCCAAGCTTTGATTTGAACTCGTCACCAAGATTTCTCAGTGAGTTCATATCTGTACCAGGAATATTAACAGGAAGGATCTTAACTCCGTTATGCTCAACCACGTTGCTCATAACGTCACCTACAGAATCCTTTGCCATCTTGTCCTTAAGCTTCTTGTTCTCAGCATTTAAGGTCTTTATCTCCTGGAGAAGCTGGTCTATCCTTGCTGCAACACCTGACATGTCTGTCTTGGCTGCCTTTGCTGCGGCAATAAGGTCGCTCTCAGCTTTCTTGTAGTAATCTATGGCTCCTTTTGATGTAAGTGCTTCTATTCTTCTTGTTCCTGCAGCGACACCGGCTTCTGATACAATCTTGAAGGTTCCGATATCTGATGTGTTCTTAACATGAGTACCACCACAGAGTTCCCTTGAGAAGTTACCTATGGATACAACTCTTACTGAGTCTCCGTACTTCTCGCCGAAGAGAGCCATTGCCCCTGTCTTTTTAGCCTCATCAAGAGTCATGATATTGGTCTCTACATCTATTGCTGCTTCAATCTCATTATTTACAATGTCCTCAACCTCAGCTATTTCTTCCTTTGTCATAGCCTGATCATGAGAGAAGTCGAAACGAAGTCTTCCCGGCTCAACAAGAGAGCCTGCCTGCTCAACGTGATCTCCGAGAACCATCTTGAGTGCTTTCTGGAGAAGGTGTGTTGCTGAGTGGTTGTTACATATAAGAGCTCTTCTTTCTGCGTCAACCAAAAGGTGCGCAGGATCACCTACATTGAGCTCGCCTGACTCAACATATCCTATATGGGCGATCTTACCACCTACAACCTTAACTGTATCCTGAACTACAAATGTACCGTTTTCTGTCTTTATTATACCTGTATCTCCGATCTGACCACCCATGGTAGCATAAAACGGAGTTTCAGAAAGGATAACAGAAGCCTGCATACCCTCAGATATTGTATCAACTATAGCAGATTTCTTCTTGTCACCTTCTGTGATATCTGTTGTAAGTGCATCGATCTTCGAATCATCCTCAAGCTTGTCATAGCCTGTAAATGTTGAAGTCATATCTACCGGAAGCTCCTCATATATGGTAGCGTCAGCACCCATATATGTCGAAACCTTACGTGCTTTTCTTGCAGTCTCACGCTGGATGTTCATGCACTCTGTGAACTTCTCTTCGTCTACTGTGAAACCGTCATCCTCAATGATCTCCTTTGTGAGGTCAAGAGGGAATCCATATGTGTCATAGAGCTTGAAAGCATCCTCACCATTAAGAACTGTCTTGCCGGCAGCCTTAAGCTCCTCTGTATATTTCTTGAGGATAGCAAGACCTGTATCTATAGTCTTATTGAAGCTTTCCTCTTCCTTTCTGATCTTGTTGAAGATATATTCCTTCTTCTCTCCAAGTTCAGGATATGCGTCCTGCGAAACCTCAATAACTGTATTTGCCAGTTCTGTAAGAAACTGACCCTCTATTCCCAGAAGTCTTCCGTGTCTTGCAGCACGTCTTAAGAGTCTCCTTAATACATAGCCTCTTCCCTCGTTTGAAGGTACAATACCGTCAGATGTCATGAATGTAACGGATCTGATGTGATCTGTAATAAGACGGATGGAAACATCCTTCTTGGGATCCTCAAGATATGTCACATGAGCCATATCACATACCTTATCTCTTAATGCCTTGATAGTATCAACGTCAAATATGGAATCTACATCCTGTACAACTACTGCCAGTCTCTCAAGACCCATACCTGTATCTATATTCTTCTGTTCAAGCTCTGTATAGTTATTGTGTCCGTCATTGTTGAACTGTGTAAATACATTGTTCCATACCTCCATGTATCTGTCACAGTCACAGCCTACGGTACAGCCGGGCTTGCCACATCCGTACTTCTCGCCTCTGTCGTAGTAAACCTCTGAACATGGACCACAAGGACCTGCACCATGCTCCCAGAAGTTGTCTTCCTTGCCAAATCTGAATATCCTTGATGAATCTATGCCTATCTGTTTGTTCCAGATATCGAAAGCTTCATCATCGTCCTGGTATACTGATGGATACAGTCTGTCAGGATCAAGTCCCACAACGTCTGTAAGGAACTCCCATGTCCAGTGTATAGCCTCGGTCTTGAAATAATCGCCAAATGAGAAATTACCCAGCATTTCAAAGAATGTACCATGTCTTGCTGTCTTACCTACATTCTCGATATCACCTGTCCTGATACACTTCTGGCATGTGGTAACACGTCTTCTTGGTGGTATCTCCTGCCCGGTGAAGTATGGCTTAAGTGGTGCCATTCCTGAATTGATGAGAAGTAAGCTGTTGTCATTATGTGGAATAAGTGAAAAGCTGTTCATCTTAAGATGTCCCTTGCTCTCAAAAAACTCCAAAAACATTTTTCTTAATTCATTTACGCCGTAATATTTCATTACATTTTCCTCCAACTATTGGCACGGCTCATAAAGTGATGGCGTGCTTTCCTTTTTTCATGTGTCAGTTGACACTTTCCTATGAACAACCGTCCATTTGATTTTTGAATTTCCTTTTTATCTTCTATCTGATAACTCCTTGGTTATATCATCCCAGGTGATGCCCTGTTCAACCATGAGCACCATAAGGTGATAAAGGAGATCAGATATTTCATATTTTGTTTCCTCTGTATCAGAGTTCTTGGCTGCCACAAGCACCTCGGTCACAGCCTCACCAAGCTTCTTTAAGATCTTGTCCGTACCCTTGTCCAGAAGATAGTTCACATATGAACCTCTCTCAGGATTTTTCTGTTTATCCTCAATATACTCGTACTCATCCTCGAATACCTTAAGAGGGTTTGTATCATCATACTGCTTTTTAACAAGATTTGTAAAGAAGCAGTTATGGCTTCCGGTATGGCAGGCTGCACCAATCTGTGATACTCTGGCAAGTATAGTATCCTTGTCACAGTCAAGATCCAGAGACTTAACATATTGGAAATGTCCCGATGTCTCTCCCTTGGTCCACAGTTCCTGTCTGCTTCTGCTGAAGTAGCACATCTTACCGGTTTCGATGGTCCTGTTAAAGGACTCCTTATTCATGTATGCCAGCATAAGAACCTCACCGGTCTTGTACTCCTGGACGATGCATGGTATAAGTCCGTCTGAATTTAACTTAAACTCGTCAAATGAAATTGTTGACTCAAATACGGTAACAGGAATATTTTCTTTCCTGCAATCCTGCTTTATCTGCATTATATCCATCCTTGACAGATTATACAATGATACTGACTCCGCTTCTGTTTCATCAAGAAGAGAAGCTACCTCACTGCCCTCTGTGGAATAAGAGGACACTATAACAGGAAGGCCAACCAGTTCCCGTATCTCCTTAACTATATTCACATAATCCGGCACCTCATTATTATGGAGGAGCAGCAGTTCTCCGGCTCCAAGGCTCTTTAATTTCTTGGCATATGCCACAGGATCATCGCACTCTGTAAGATCTATGGTGACGATTATCCTTCCTGAACCGAAGCTGTCCGCCGCCTCTGTTACAAGTGCAGGATTGTTCAGAGCTGCCGATTTTATACACACCTTTGAGGCTCCCGCATAGAGAACCCGCTTCACATCATCTATAGTTTTAATTCCGCCGCAGGCAAGAAGTGGAATGTCTATATTCTTGCAGATATCTCTTATGGTGGCTATATCCGCCTCTCTTCCTTCTTTTGTTGCCTTACTGTCGAAGAAAGCAACCTCGTCCGCACCTGCGTCATTGTAGTATTTTGCCATGCCCACCGGATCATTAAGATCGAGACATGGGATAACCTTTACGTTGTTCATATTATCACTCCTCAGATCAGAACATCAGCCCATTAAAATCTTTCATTTAAATCCTAATGGTGCTTCCTCTTTAATGTTATAACGAACCCTTTGTTGAAAGCAGCTTTCCCTTAAGTCTCTCGTCTATTGAGGTTGCTTCATCAAGAGCCTTGGCAAATGCCTTAAATGCCGCTTCTATAATATGATGGTCGTTCTCTCCTGAAAATTGTTTAAGGTTAATATTCATCTCAGCAGCATAGGATACCGCATAGAAGAACTCCTTAACCATCTGCGTATCAAAATATCCCACTCTCTCAGTGGAGAGATTAAGATCGTATACAAGATAAGGTCTGCCGGACAGATCTATGGCACACATGACCAATGTTTCATCCATAGGAAGAAAGAAATTACCGAAACGCTTAATTGACTTCTTATCTCCCAGGGCACCCTTGATGGCCTTGCCAAGCACGATACCCGTATCTTCTATTGTATGATGGCAGTCCACATAGAGATCACCCTTTACAGTCAGATTAAGATCAAAGAATCCGTGTTTTGCAAAACTGGTAAGCATATGATCAAAAAATCCGATACCTGTGTTTATCTTTGAATTACCGCTTCCGTCCAGGTTCAGTTCAAGACTGATGTCTGTTTCGCTGGTCTTTCTGGTACATTTCACTGCTCTGTCAGCCATTATCCTTATCTCCTTAATATTTTTTATTTAAAAGTGCGGTTATACAATCTGTATAACCGCACATAATTATAGCAAAGTAATCAATATATATCAAATAATTCTTTACTTACTTTGATTTTTGCCACAAAAATAACCTTATTTACCGTCAAATCTTACTGCAATAGAGTTGGCATGGGCAGTAAGCTTCTCAGACTTGGCAAATGTCTCGATATCCTCATGTACTGCCTCAAGAGCTTCCTTTGAGTAGTAGATTATTGAAGACTTCTTGATGAAATCATCTACTGAAAGCGGTGAGAAGAACTTAGCTGTTCCGTTTGTAGGAAGTACATGGTTAGGACCTGCGAAGTAATCTCCAAGAGGCTCTGATGAATATTCACCGATAAATATGGCTCCCGCATTCTTTATCTTAGTCATAACCTCAAACGGATTGGTTGTCACTATCTCTAAGTGCTCGGAAGCAATATCGTTTACTGCGTCAATGGCGTCTTTAAGATTGTCTGCAAGAAGGATGTATCCGTAGGTATCTATTGACTTTCTCATGATCTCCTTACGGGACAGGGAATCAATAAACTTGTCAACCCATACGGAAACCTCATCTGCCAGCTTCCTTGATGTGGTAACAAGGATTGCTGACGCCATCTCGTCATGCTCAGCCTGTGACAGAAGATCCGCAGCCACATATCTTGGATTGGCAGTTTCATCCGCAAGTACCATTACCTCTGACGGGCCTGCTATGGAGTCGATGCTTACATGTCCGTATACGGCTCTCTTGGCAAGGGCAACGAATATATTTCCGGGACCTACGATCTTATCAACCTTAGGAATCGACTCTGTACCATATGCCAGTGCTGCTATTGCCTGGGCACCGCCTGCCTTGAAGATCTTGGTGGCACCTGCTTCATTTGCAGCTACAAGAGTTGTAGGATATACCTTTCCCTCACTGTCACATGGAGTAGTCATGTATATATTCTTAACTCCTGCAACCTTTGCAGGCATGATGTTCATGAGAACTGATGAAGGATATACTGCCTTTCCTCCGGGAACATATACACCGACAGACTCAAGGGCACTTACCTTCTGGCCTAACAGTATTCCGCTTTCATCTGTATCAAACCAGCTGTACTGCTTCTGCTTCTCGTGATATACCCTGATATTCTCTTTTGCCTTTCTGATAACATCAAGGAGTGCAGGATCAACCTGTGTATATGCGTAATCAATCTCTTCCTTTGTAACAAGGATATTGCTTTCATCTATATCTGCCTTGTCGAATTTCTTGGTGTATGAGAACAGAGCCTTGTTGCCGTTATCTCTCACATCATCAACTATAGCCTGTACAGTTGCTGCATAATCGCCATAGTTGTTAGGGCTTCTCTTTAAAAGGCTGTTTAACAGATCCTTCTTTGTATCATTGTTTAATTTTACTATTCTCATTTTTGTTCCTCCGATCCTGTACATCAACCCATTTAATAATATGTGTCTTCAACACCCGGTGCTTCCTCCGGCAAAGGGCTGACGTGCCTTTTTTTACATCTGTCTCTATTAATTTATTTTTTGTTCGTTGCTCTGTATCAGGTTGTTAAGGTCTGCAAGAAGCTTTCTTATCCTCTGGTTTTCAAGCTTAAGACTTACCTGATTTACTACCATTCTTGCTGAAAGCGGACATATTTCTTCAAGAACAGTAAGCCCGTTCTCCCTTAAGGTGCTTCCTGTCTCCACAATATCAACGATAACCTCTGACAGTCCCACAATAGGTGCAAGCTCCACGGAGCCGTTAAGCTTGATGATCTCTACCGTCTGGTTTTTCCTGTTATTAAAGTAATCCTTTGCTATGACAGGGTATTTGCTGGCAACCCTTATGATTTCATTTTTCTTTAAAAGCTCTCTTGCTGACTCAGGACCGCACACGCACATTTTGCATTTGCCAAAGCCCAGATCCATAACCTCGTAGAGATTTCTTCCCTCTTCAAGGATGGTATCCTTTCCCACAACTCCTATATCCGCTGCACCATACTCCACATATGTAGGTACATCTGTTGCCTTTGAAAGGAAGAATTTAAGCTTCAATTCCTCATTTACAAATATAAGCTTTCTTGTATCCGGATCCTTCATCTCATCACAGGTTATACCTATCTGCTCCAAAAGTGATAATGTTTTCTTGGCAAGTCTTCCCTTAGCCAATGCAAATGTTAAATATCTCATATATATTCCTCTTATTCTTCTTTATTATCTAACATCAGTTATTTTGTGACAGGTCAAAAACCTGTGTTCTGTTGTTTTCCTCTACGAAAATAAGGCTTTCAAAATTCTCCCGTCTGCCGTACTCCACATATTCCTCCAGAGACTTTCTGGTCGACTTTCTTATAAGCTCCACAGATCTTCCATCTGCACGCTTCTTCATGGCAAATGCAATAGCTGCTTCCTGGTTTTCTATTTCATAAAGAACAATGGAGTCGGTACGTTCAACCGGTATCTCTATGTCCTGTCTGTTCATGGCGTTCATAAGCTCGTCAACCTTAAAGGCAAAACCTATGGAAGGTGCGTCCTTGCCAAACTGCTTAAGAAGATTGTTGTATCTTCCACCTGTTACTATGGCGTCACCTGTACCGTAGGTGTAGCCACGGAAGATGATCCCTGTATAGTAATTGTATCCGTCTAACATGGACAGGTCAAAGCCGATATTTGCCTCATAACCGTAATAACTAAGAGCCTTGTATATACGTCTTAACCTTTCACACGCCTGTACAGACATATCATTTGCCACATAAGATATGGCTCTGTCTATCATTTCTTCACCGCCAAACAGTGAATCAAAGGCAAGGAATGCTTCCTTAATGTTATCCGGCACATTTAATTCCTTAAGGTACTCTGAAAGTCCGAAGAAATTCTTGATATTTATATATTCCTTGATCCTTACTGCCGTCTCTTCGCTTATGCCCGACTCTTTTACCAAGCCCACGAAGTAATCCATGGAACCTATCTCAATCTGAAAATCCTTTATGCCGATCTCCTTAAAGCAGTCGATAACTGTTGATATGATCTCAGCGTCTGCGGCAGTTGAATCGTCATTTATAAGCTCCGCACCTATCTGAGTGGTCTCCTTCAGCTTACCCTGGAGCTTAAGGGTGTTGATGTATGTATTTCCTGTATAACACAATCTCACAGGAAAATCCTCATCCGCATAATACTTTGCCACACATCTTGCGATACTCGGAGTTATATCCGGTCTAAGCACAAGGGTATTGTTATCCCTGTCAAAGAACTTGTACATTTCATTTGAAGGAACAGAGCCCTTGTCTCTGTTAAATATATCGAAAAATTCAAATGTAGGGGTTTCTATATCATGATAACTGTACAGCTTAAGTACATGGTGGAGTTTAGCAAGAAGATTTCTTTTTTTCTCACACTCTGTACCATATGTGTCCCTTACGCCGTCCGGTGTCTGTAATAGTTTATCCTGCATTTCAATATTCCTCCTGATTTTTGATCATGTTTAGAAGCTTTGCTTTAGCAAATTAAAGTGATAATTTGATACTTCAATAAAACGTGTAAATTATATTAGACAAAACTAATTTTGTCAATAGTATTATCTTGATAATAAATCTCGGCTTAAACATCCAAGATAATGGACCATGGCTCCGTTCTTTCCCTTGATGAACCAGTCCTTTGAAAGCTCATCATACCTGAAGTTCTTAGCATGTCCGTCTTTTACCCTGTCCACATAGCCCTTGATCTCACTGTATCTCATATAATAGAACTCATTCCTGTGGGTAAATAATATTATGAGGAACGCAATTCCCTCCTGTTTCTCAAAGTTTTCCATAAATTCAAGCTGGTGATCGTGGATATTCTGCAATGAGAACACATCCTTGCTGCATTCCTTTGCGTCAAAGCAAATGGGAACTCCCTGACACACCCCAATATAATCCACTGTGGAATCCTTCTCGAAGTACGCCAGAGTTATCTGGCTGCTTTCCTTATCTATCTTTATGGGGGTTATGGGTGTGGGGATTTTCTGCACAAGAGCAAGTCCCTTTTCCTTATAGTATTCATTTGTATAATTAATAAGCTCCTCCAAGGTAGAACCTCGTAAGCCTCTGGAATTCCAAGTTGCCATTAGAATAAATCCTTACAGATCCTGTTATAATGATCCGGAAAATCTGCCTTGATGGTTTTGCCGGACATGTATGACAGTTCATTTTTAATATCTCCGAACACATACTCGCCACATATGAGAAGCTGATTTTTTAGTCCGTATCTGTCAGCGAAATATCTGTTTACCCTTTTGTCACCATATTTTCTGTCACCTATAAGAGGATATCCAAGGTGTTTAAGCTGGGCTCTTATCTGATGGGACTTACCTGTTATAAGCTCCACCTTCACCAGAGTATAGCTTCTGTTACATGCCACTGGGGTAAATATTGAATGTATGTACTCACTTCCCGGAGTCTTATCACGGGAAACTACAGCCTTGTTGTTTTTCCTGTCTTTGGTTATATATGCACTGCTATCTATTGTTTTTTCGATTTTTCCCGATACTATGGTGTAGTAAAATTTATGAAGAGTCCTATCCTTTATTATCTCTGAAAGACACCTGCTTCCCATAAGGGATATGCCGGCGGTTATAAGCCCTTCGGTATTCCTGTCAAGCCTGTTGCACACAGAGGGCTTAAAGGTTTCAAGACTTTTTAAAGTTATGATATTGTTATCCAGAAGAAAATCTATGATAGCCTCGTTTATGGAGTAGTCGCCATTGTCTGCCTTCTGGGACAGCACCCCTGCAGGCTTGTAGGCAATAAGGATGTTGTCATCCTTATATACAACATCAAATTTGATCTTCCTGTCCCTGCCGCCATATGCTTCGGCTGATGGAGCATTGCCGCCGTCTCCGGAGTCTTTACGCCTGTCTGTATCTGATACTGCCAGGCTCTCGTATCCGGCGTTTTTTCTGAATTTACTGATGGTTTCATCACTTAAGAAGATCTTAACAACGTCTCCGTCCTTAAGGATTTCCCTGCCGTCAGCCTTTCCTCCGTTTAATTTTATATTCTTTTTTCTGAGCATTTTGTAGATAAAGCTGTCGGGGGCTGTATTAAGATATGTAGAAAGCAGCTTGCTTAAACGCTTGCCTGCTTCATTTGCCGATACGATTATTTCCTGCATTTATAATCCAAGCTCCAGTATTTTCTTCTTTACTCGTCCGTCCTTATTGACGAAGTCCTCATGAACGTTCCTGACACCACATGCCTTTTTGATAAAATCCTCAAGGTCGGTGGTTACAACCGCAAGATAAGGCTTCGGTGTCTGTTCAAACACCTTGTCTACAGCTTTCTTTAATTCGTTCTTATCCTTTATCTTCGAATTAAAGCTGCCGTTATAGTAGAATATCATCCTGCCATCCCTTACAAGCACAACAGGAAAATATATCATTCCCTCATATCTGCTGATACTCACGTCATATAAAAGATCTCTCCTTATGTCCTCAGGAATCTCGGTCTCAGTCCTTTTATACTCCTCCTCTGTAAGCCAGTGGAACTTACCACAGAGGATAAGGGCAACCACCTGCTTTGAAAATGGAAGAGCCGTAAGTATCGGTACTATGATCATTACTGTCTTTGTTGTACTAAAAAGAAAAAGGGACAAAGCAACACCGGCAACTATTATGATACCGGTGCTTATTATGCTTATGATGACTTTCTTCTTATGTCTTTTAAGATATCCGTATTGTCCTCTGTCCATTAAAAGCTCCTTGTCTAGTTAAAAAACTTGAGTATGACTGATGTAGGTATAACTGATGTAAGACCTCTGAAAGCATTCATGGCCATGCCGTATACCGACATTTCCTTACCGTGATATGCGTCTGTAAGGGCTTTTCTTACTACGTCTTCAGGTTTAACAAGAAAATACTTCTTAACAGGTATCATCTGGGCGTACACCTGCGCCCTGTCGAAGAATTCCGTATCTACAGGTCCCGGGCATACCGCTGTAACCGTTACTCCCTTTCCTGCCATTTCCTGATTTAAGGCCCTTGAGAAGCTTAATACCAGTGACTTTGTTGCTGCATACACTGCAAATGAAGGCTGCGGCATAAATGCTGCCGATGAAGCCATGTTTATGATATTTGACGGATATGTCATATATGGCAGCGAGATATGGGTCATTGCAATTAAGGCACGGCAGTTAAGGTCTACCATATCAACAGAGTCCTCATAACTTATCTTGTCCACATGTCCCATAACTCCGAAGCCTGCTGCATTAACAAGAACTCTTATGCCTGCGTGCTGTCTTTCAAGAAGCTTCTTGTAGAAATCAATATCACTCTGCTTACTGAGATCAAGAGTAAGTACTCTTACGGTCTTATCGCTTATTTCCTTTATCTCCTTTTTAAGATTGTCAAGTCTGTCTGTTCTTCTGGCTATGATCCATATCTCCTGGACAGTCTTGTAATGTCTGGCAATCTGTAATGCAAATTCTCTTCCAAGTCCTGAGGAAGCGCCTGTTATCACTGCTATCTTTTTCATATCTACATCATCCTCCATCCTGTTAAGTATTTATTCTTCAAGGTTCCCTTATTATTCTTAGCCCATCCCAAAGGATATCCGTCTACACAGACCAGAGTGTAACCGTTTCTTAGAGTATTATCATCCTCTGCTTCTATTGTTTCACCTTTAAGATATTTTATAACCCTGTTATCATCAGCAGTCATGCTGTATACATTGTCAAATTCATCAGCCTTTAGGAACATTGCAAGGGACTGGCTCGGTTCAAATCTGTTCTTCTTTATCTCTCCTAAGAAGAGTCCGTTCCTTAAGAGCCTTAAGCCCTTAACATCCGGCATATCCTCACATATATAGAATAACCTTCCGGATTTCTCCTCTATCCTTCCTGTATCAAATCTGTCTGATTTTATCTTACTGAAGAACTCTTCTGTTACCGTGTCCATTCTGTAAGGCTTAAAAGCATACTCACCGGAGGCATCACCATGGCACATATCAGGATCAGTCTCCTTTTTTATGAGGGCTACGAAATGTCCTTCACCTCTGATCTTATGAGGCCACAGTCTGGCACATTTTGTAAGCTCCTTATTTCCTGTATTGCCCCATTCCGGGTGTCCGTCATCAAAGCCATCAACCTTTGGCACATCTATAAGTCTTAAGCTCGGATCAAGCCCCAACAGATATTCCACCGACTGTTCGTTTTCCGTAGGGGAAAATGTACATGTGGAATAAAGCATGGTTCCTCCCGGCTTTAACATCTTCACAACCTCATTTAATATGCCTCTCTGAAGCCCTGCAAAAAGCTCCACACCATTGTTCTCCCAGGCTGTCACCATGGACTGGGATTTTCTGAACATTCCCTCACCGGAGCAGGGAGCGTCCACCAGGATCTTGTCGAAGGTATTACAGAACCTTTCAGACAGCTTATTAGGAGGTTCGCTTACAACAGACATATTTCCTGTTCCGAATAATTCAAGGTTCTTAAGAAGAGCCTTGGCTCTTGAATTACTTATATCATTTGATATGAGAACTCCTGTATTACCAAGCTTCGCCGCCAGTTCTGTGGACTTTCCTCCCGGAGCTGCACATATGTCAAGAACGGTATCTCCCGGCTTAATATCAAGAACACTTGCCGGAGTCATGGCACTTGGTTCCTGGATGTAATAAAGTCCGGCATAGTAATAAGGATGCTTTGACGGAACATACTTCTTGTCATCATAATAGAAACCGTTGTCTGTCCATGGAATACTCTCTAATTCAAAGGGAGATATCTTAAGAAAATCCTCTACGGATATCTTAGCCGTATTTACCCTTATACCATGGTTCATGCCCTTATCCAGGCAGCCTATATAATCCTCGTATTCATCTTTTAACTGTTTTTTTATTCTGTCTTTAAAGCTTTCAGGTAATATCATTATCTCTGTATTATCTCCTTGGGGCAAATGTTATCCTGCTGTTCTTAAATGCTCTGTGCCTTGTATTCCTCTGCCATGATATCAAGCTGCTTTGAGAAATTCGTGAGAAGCTCCAGATCATCCTTCTCATAGATCTGATAGAACTCATCCTGTATCTTGGCTATCTCTCTCTGATTTCCTACCTTATAAAGGTTCTGTATATCATTTAAAATATCCGCTACAATATTTGCCTTAATGTTAAAGGAGTTCTGGGCATCTATTATCTCATCTCTTACCTGGCTCATCTCATGGTCAAGGGCTACCGTGGCATTGGCTGCATTTAAGAGTTTGCCCCTGACATGATCAGGAATATTCTTTTTGTATTTGTACTGCAGTGAATGTTCGATAGTTGCCCAGAAATTCATGGCGAGTGTCCTTATCTGTATCTCTGCCTGTATGGTCTTGTTTCCATGAATGGTATTGACCTTGTAATTGATTATCATGTGGTAGCTTCTGTAGCCGCTTGCTTTGAAGTTTGATATATAATCCTTCTCCTCGCGGACCTCCATGTCCTCTCTGGATCTTATGATCTCCACCACCTTATAGATATCCTCCACGAACTGGCACATTATACGGATACCTGCAATGTCGTCCATTTCCTCAACAATCTGATCCATAGGGATGTTCTTCTTCTGGAGCTTGTCAAGGATACTGGATATGGTCTTTACTCTTCCGGTAACTGCTTCTATAGGTGAATACATGCTGGCATTCTTATAGTCAGCTATTATGTGGTTGAATTTAATCAGCAGCTCGTCGACTGCCTGTGAATATGGCGCAAGTATCTCACGCCAAAGCTGTATTTCCATGATTACTACTCTCCTTCTGTAACATCAGTATTTCCCTTGTCGTGACTGGCTCTGGTGTAAAGGAAATCATATTCCTTCTGTGCCTGCTCATTGTCCGGGTACTGGGTAAGCAGATCTGACACAAGCCCGAAGGCTTCATCATAATTGCTCATGGCCTCATAATATGCTATCTCAAGCAATCTGAGATTTAAATTGTAAGTCTTGTCACTGGTAAGACCTGTCTGTATATATCCGTATGCCTGATCAAGATCTCCTGTCTTAAGATAGTATGCGGCAAGCTGGGTATACAGGTATGAATTATATCCATACTCTGCTATGTATTTGTCATAACATTCAAGCATTTTGTCATACTGCTCTGTCTCTGCATAACAGGTTCCGGCATACACATACATGGTGGTATATCCTGCCTTGGCAGCTTTCATGAAGAGGTCAACAGTTCCTGCGTAATTGCCCTTGTTGAAGTCGCTAAGTGCCTGGGACATGTTCTTAAGTATCTCAGTCTGTTCCTTATCCGCCTTCTTATACAGCTCAACCCTTTTGTATTCGTCAACGGCATCGGTATATCTCTGCTGCTGGAGACATATATCTGCAATATACATGTGTATGTTCATATCTGTCTTCTTGGAGAATAACTGCTTCTCGTCCAGAGCGTCATTGAAATACTCCAAGGCTGTGGCATAGTCTCCCTTGTTGTAATATTCTGTTCCCTGTTTATAGTACTCATCCTTGTGAGAAAGTATCTGTGAACCCAGTATTATAAGAAGTCCTATGGCAGCTATGACCAGCACTGCAAATAATACTATTTTCTTTATATCATATCTGTTCTTTTTATGTCTTCTTCTGTATCTGTCATATCGTCTTCTTCTGGACATGAGGTGATCTCCTTAAATAAAATAATATCCAAACAGTCTGTCGGATAAATCTCCAGCAAACCATTTGGATAAAATTATATCATAGATTTATTTGTTTTAAAAGTATTGTTATAAACGATTAGTAATGATTAGTGGTGGAATAATCTTATTCCTGTAAATACCATTGCCATGTTGTATTTATTCGCACATTCGATCACAAGATCATCTCTTACAGATCCGCCCGGCTGTGCAATATACTTAACACCACTCTTGTGGGCTCTCTCGATGTTATCTGAGAATGGGAAGAATGCGTCTGAACCAAGAGTTACATCAGTATTCCCCGCAAGCCATGCCTTCTTCTCCTCCCTTGTGAATACCGGTGGCTTAACCTTGAAGATGTTCTGCCACTGGCCCTCACGGAGCACGTCCTCATACTCATCACCGATATATACATCTATGGCATTATCCCTGTTGGCTCTTCCGAGACCATCAACAAACTGGAGAGAAAGAACCTGTGGTGACTGTCTGAGATACCAGTTGTCAGCCTTCTGTCCTGCAAGCCTTGTACAGTGGATCCTGCTCTGCTGACCAGCACCGATACCGATTGCCTGTCCGCCCTTTACATAGCATACTGAATTTGACTGGGTATACTTAAGGGTTATAAGTGATATCTTAAGGTCAATAAGTGCCTCCTCAGGAATATCCTTGTTCTCTGTAACGATATTTGAAAGAAGATCTCCGTTGATATCAAGCTCGTTTCTTCCCTGCTCGAAGCTCACACCGTAAACCTGCTTTGTCTCAAGCTCTGCAGGAACATAGTTCTCATCTATCTGGATGATGTTGTAGTTTCCCTTCTTCTTAGCCATGAGAAGCTCCATAGCCTCATCTGTGTAGCCCGGAGCGATAACACCGTCTGATACTTCTCTCTTAATAAGTCTTGCTGTATCTGCGTCGCACACATCTGAAAGTGCAATAAAATCTCCAAATGATGACATTCTGTCAGCACCTCTTGCCCTTGCATAGGCACATGCCAGTGGTGAAAGCTCACCAAGATCATCAACCCAGTATATCTTGGCAAGAGTATCTGTAAGTGGAAGTCCTACTGCCGCACCTGCCGGTGATACATGCTTGAAGGATGTTGCTGCAGGAAGCCCTGTAGCCGCCTTAAGCTCCTTAACAAGCTGCCAGCCGTTAAATGCGTCAAGGAAGTTGATATATCCGGGCTTGCCGTTTAATACTGTTACAGGAAGATCACTTCCGTCAGCCATGTATATTCTTGATGGCTTCTGATTAGGGTTGCATCCGTATTTTAACTGAATTTCGTTCATGTCTTTTCTCCTTTACTTATAGCTTTTTATATGCCACCTGTCACTATATTTGTATTTTTTATTTATACTTTTTTCTGTTATTAATCTTTATTTGTTCTTGTTTACGATCTTTGTCTCGTACTCGCCGGTTTCGATATCAATAAATCTTACAAAAAGTGAAACCTTGTTGTCCTGGTTGAGGTTGTTCCATACCATGTCTGTGAACTGGTCGATGTCTCCGTCGATCTCCACCAGCTTAGGTTCACCCTCGAAGCTTGGAAGTGGATTTCCATCATGCATATATGTATGTATGAAATGTCCCTCACCTGCCACAGGATTTTCATAGGCAAATGTATATCTGTTACAAGCTTCAGGATTTCCGTTATTGCTCTTTAAGATAGACATTGCATAGTTGTATGTTCCGTTTTCAATATGCATAACACCTGATATTCTAGGAGTGTAATTTGGTCCGTCCGGCTCAAACTCTCTTGATCTTAGGGACTGCTCAAAGGTAAGCTGCTTGTCCATTCCCTCATAAATCGTATCTGTCTGATCACCGTTTGTAACTATTGTCTTGTTGCCAAGAACTCTTACAGGTGCGTAGATGATAAGACTTGGATCCTCAAGCTTTGAAGGATCAAATGCCTCTGTTCTGATACCCTCTCCCTCTGTTACAAACACTCTGTTTCTGCTGTTGCTGCTTCTTCCCATAATGAAGTAAGCTGTTACTGCTTTCTTTCCGTCCTTGGTCTTTCCGATAACGATTCCTCTTCCCGGATACGCATTTGAGCTAAGCTCCTTTGCCAGTGATAACATTTCCATAATCTTTATGCCTCCTTGGATTGGTATATGATAAATTAATCTTGTACTTGTGATCATCATGGGCTTTTAAAACGATGTCACGGACATCATTACAAAAAGTGGAGCAGCAACCATTAGAAATTGCCTACGGCAAGGGTTGCTGCAGCGTAACGATGTCAAGGACATCATTACAATACAAAAAAAGCCAACGGTCTGAGCACACAAATACGCACATAAAAATATTTGTCTGCCCAGGCGGTCGGCTCTTGTTATGGCACACTCCCTATAGGTATATCCTATCAGCCCTGAGACTGTCTCCGCCAGTCGTGTACCGAACTGGTTTCATAATATAATATATTGAAAATTATTGCAAGGATAATTTCTTTCTTCATTGCACAAAAGGAGTACGCCATCTATTACAATGACGCACTCCTTTTGTTATTAAATCACACAATTTGATATTTAGAGACTGTGACTGCACCCACCATGACACTTGGAACAGTCGCCACCACATATGTGTCTGCCCTTTTTCCTATCCTTCACCATTCCCCTCACTATGAAGAATACTATAAGAAGGACTATAGCTGCCACGATTATTGTACCTATATACTCTGACATGAGTCACCACTCCTTTATAAAACTCTATAGATTATGCATTAAGAAATTCCTTGCTTGTCTTAACCTTCTTGTTTGGATCCGGACGGAACAGTAAGAAGAAGAAGAAGACGATCAGAAGGATTGCTACTACTGACCAGATTCCGAATGTGCAGGCACCTGTGAAGAGACCTGCGATTCTGAATACAACAAGCGAAACAAGGTAAGCAAATCCACACTGGTATCCGATTGCGAACCAGAACCACTTTGCGCTGTTCATCTCTCTCTTAATGGCACCCATAGCTGCGAAACATGGTGCACAGAGAAGGTTGAATACAAGGAATGCAAATCCGCTTGCAGTTGTGAAGGCTGCAGCAAGTGCCTGATATACAGTGCCGTCACCGCCACCGTAGAGGATACCCATTGTACCAACGATATTCTCCTTGGCAACAAGACCTGTGATAGAAGCAACAGTTGCCTGCCAGTTACCGAATCCCTGAGGAACGAATATCCATGCGATACCCTTACCGATTGTCGCAAGGATACTGTAATCGATCTCGCTTTCTTCAAGCATACGGAATGTTCCGTCTACAACTCCGAAGTATGTTGTGAACCATACAGCGATAGTTGAAAGTGTAATAATTGTACCAGCTTTTTTAATAAATGACCAGCCACGCTCCCACATACTTCTTAATACAGAACCTACTGTAGGAATGTGGTATGGAGGAAGCTCCATAACGAATGGTGACGGATCTCCGGCAAACATTTTTGTCTTCTTAAGTATGATACCTGAACAGATGATTGCCGCTATACCAATGAAGTATGCACTTGTAGCAACTAATGATGAACCACCGAATATAGCACCTGCGATCATGGCTATGAACGGAACCTTAGCACCGCAAGGGATAAATGTTGTTGTAATGATTGTCATACGACGGTCTTTTTCGTTTTCAATTGTACGTGATGCCATGATACCTGGAACACCACAACCTGTACCTACGAGCATAGGTATGAAGGACTTACCTGAAAGTCCGAACTTTCTGAATACACGGTCCATGATGAAAGCAATACGTGCCATGTAACCACAGTACTCAAGGATTGCAAGTAAGATGAACAATACAAGCATCTGAGGAACGAAACCAAGTACGGCACCGACACCGGCTACAATACCGTCGATGATAAGACCATGGAGCCAGTCAGCACAGTTAAGCTTGTCAAGACCTGCTGAAATAAGATCAGGTATAGATGGAACGAACACGCCGTAATCAGCAGGATCGATCTCAGCCATCTCTGTATTGTTTAAGTACTTAACTGCATCTTCATATGTCATTGCGTTAGTTGTTTTTTCATCAGCTCCTGATGGAATCTCTGAATAGTATACGTCAATATCGTATGTATCAAGAGTTTCCTCATCTTCCATCTCGTACTTAACACTTGCTTCTGTGTTAGTATTTGCTTCGATGGCTGCCTTTGTTGCGTCTACATCAACAGCGTCTTCATCATCTGTCACAAGAACACCATAAGCGTCAAGGGCATTAACGGCTGCGTCGTAGTCTCCGCTCGCTTCTTCATAATCTGAGCTTCCGATTCCGAAAAGATGGAAACCATCACCAAAGAGGTTATCATTTGTCCAGTCTGTGCACCATGCACCTACTGTTGACATTGCTATGTAATAAACTAACCACATTACAAGTACGAATATCGGGAGAGCAAGGATACGGTTTGTAACAACCTTGTCTATCTTATCTGAAACTGTAAGCTTCTGACCCTTTGAAGCCTTCTTAAGGCATTTATCGATTATTGATGTAATGTATGCGTATCTTTCGTTTGTAATGATACTCTCTGTATCGTCGTCAAACTCATCCTCAAGCTGTTTGATCTCTGCTGAACAATCAGGAGCATTCTTCATCTGCTCGATGATCTTGCTATCCTTCTCAATGAGCTTGATAGCGAAGAATCTCTTCTTGTTCTCTTCTATATCTAACTTAGCTGATACGCTGTCGATGGCAGTCTCAACCTTGTCATCAAACTTGTGAACTATCTTGTTTGCAGCCTTTGCCTTTGCAGCAGCTACAGCCTTTTCTTTAACCTCATTGATACCTGTTCCCTTAAGAGCTGAGATCTCAACAACCTCACATCCAAGAGATTCCTTAAGGTTTTTGATGTTGATGGAGTCACCGTTCTTCTTAACAAGATCCATCATGTTGACAGCCATTACAACCGGGATACCCAGCTCAATAAGCTGTGTTGAAAGGTAAAGGTTTCTCTCTATATTTGTACCATCAATTATGTTGATGATGGCGTCAGGATATTCCTGAATAAGATAATTTCTTGCAACTACTTCCTCAAGAGTATATGGAGAAAGTGAATAGATACCCGGAAGATCTGTGATGGTTACATCTTTATTGCCCTTAAGCTTACCTTCCTTCTTCTCAACTGTAACACCCGGCCAGTTACCTACGTACTGGTTAGCGCCAGTTAAAGCATTGAATAATGTTGTTTTACCGCAGTTAGGATTTCCTGCAAGTGCAATCTTTACTGACATTGTTTACCTTCTTTCCTATATATGTTTATCTTACTTTGAAGAGACCTGTTATCTGGTAATATATATGTTACATTAGTCTCTTCTATCACCTGTTAGAGCTTGCTAACACATGAACAAAAAAATAAGCGACTACTGAACCTCTATGATCTCAGCATCAGCCTTACGTATTGATAACTCATATCCTCTTACGGTAACCTCTACAGGATCGCCGAGAGGTGCCACCTTACGTACATAGATCTCTACGCCTTTAGTGATACCCATGTCCATGATTCTTCTTCTGACAGGTCCTTCACCGGACAGCTTGACAACCTTTACTGTCTGACCAACAGAAACATCCCTTAAAGTCATTATCTTTCCTCCATTCATCATTATGAAACCATGATCTTATTTGCCATTTCTTTTCCTATGGCAACACGAGAATCCTTAATATTTACTATTAAGTTACCTGCTATCACAGATATAACTGTAACCGGGCTTCCAACAACAAAACCTAGCTTCTCAAGGAACAGTCTCGTTTCTTCTTTTCCGCCAACTTTTTGTATTACATTTACTTCACCGCTTTTAGCCATTGATAAAGGCATCATAAGTCACGCTCCTTATTTTTTTCTCGTGGTTAGTATAGTCTAACATTTATTAGAAGTCAATAATATTTTGACAACTTTTTTCGTGTTTATTGATAATTAATTATCAATAGCGTTATGCCCTTTCCGTGTGAAAATAAAGATTTGAAGACTTTTTAACAGTATGCTATAATAAACCCTGTATATTGGGTGTATTGATAAATTTATCAATATTATTTATTTGTGCATAGCACAGAAAGAGGCATGTATGTTAATAACCAACGAATCAGTAGAGAATTATCTCGAGACAATATTAAGACTGAGCGAAAAGCTTCCGGTGGTACGTTCTGTAGATATCGCGGAGGAATTAGGATATAAGAAGTCAAGTATAAGCGTTGCCATGAAGAACCTTAAGAACCAGGAATACATCACCGTATCCGACAGAGGATATATTGAGCTTACGGAATCCGGCATGGGGATTGCAAGAAAGATATATGAAAGGCATGATGTCATATCTACATGGCTTGTTACTCTTGGTGTAGATCCACAGGTTGCATCCGATGATGCATGCAAGCTTGAGCATGTATTAAGCGATCAGACCTTTAATGCCCTTAAGGACCATATAAACGGGTTAAGATAATATTATAAGATCCCGTAACCTACATATATATTTGGATAATTTTTAAAAATATCAAGCTGCTCTGCCATTTTGGTGAGGGCAGCTTTTACTTTTTCTCCATACATAAATCTGTCATTATTATTTACAATTCCCCACTCCATAAGGCTTCCGGCTATGCCGCTTACATAGGGTACTGCCATAGATGTTCCCGAAGCATATACATACCTGTTACCGGGGTATGCTGTGTATATATCCACTCCCGGTGCAGCAATATCCGGCTTAACCCTGTTATCTGTTGTGTAGCCCCTGCCTGAAAATCCGGCAATATCCATAAGCGTGCTGTCATAGGCGCCAACTGTTATTATCCTGTTTCCTGTTCCCGGTATGGTGAGGGTAGACGCTGTGACGGGATATGAAAATCTCACATCACTACTTATCGGAAGATATGCATTGTAGCTCCCTGCCACAGACTGTCTTGGAATCAAGACTATCCGCCACACTCCCTCATATATATAAGTATTGCTGTTAAAGCCTATATATATTTCCTTTAGGGTATTTACCGGTGTAGGTTCAAACATTATGCCGTCAATGACCGTATCTCCGTAGTATGCCCTTGTACTTCTCTGATACTCTGTCATATTCATTACAATGCTTCCTCCCGGAGACATAACACCCACATCAAAGATATCAACGGGATTATACCATATAGACACACTAAAGCTTCTGCTGTAATTATATACTGCAATATCTATAAATTCATCTTCAGACATACCCACATCTCCCGATGTATGAAGTCCTGACAGGGCATAATTTCCGCTCCCGCCTATTATAGTTACTGTTGTAAGTCCTGAAACGCTGTCTATATATTCCTCAGCCATGGATTTTCCGTTGTGAGCTCCGTAATTATTTCCATAGCTTAAATTTATGACCAGAGGAACCATTTCCTCCAGTGCCCTCCGCATACAGAAGTCAATTCCCATTATAAGATCTATGATATTTGACTCACCGTTTCTGGTATTAAGCTTAACCGCCCATATACCTGCCCGATTAAGTCTCCCTGTGGTATTACCGCAGCATATTCCGGCAACCTCCGTTCCATGCCCCGACCGATCTCTTGACAAATATTCGTAATTATCTAAAGAAGTCTGGAGCTCATCCAATTCATAAACTGTCCCGATACCGTATTCATTTATCCTGTTCTGATCGTAAATTGCACTCTGGTCCCATAGAACCTCAACCCTTGTAATGCCATCCGTAAGGAATTGTTCATGTCCGTAATCAATGCCTGAATCTATAAATGCAACCTTCACTCCCTCTCCCCTTAAGGCTGCTCCATAATAAGCAGGTGTCCGTGATATGTCCGTTCTGCTCTCCGACATTCTCCCAAGCTGCACGGGTCTGTTTGCTTCCATATATATTATCCGGGAATCTCCGCTACATTCCATCACCCTGTCCCTGTATATGTACATAACGGCATAGTTATTTAATAATTTTATCAGCCTGTTGCAAATCCCCGGAACCATATCATCTATATCACCCACATACTTGACAAACAAAACAACCTCTTCGGTTCCATCTTCGTTATTGATATCTATGTATAATTCCGGATCCAACTTGTTGTCCATATTTCTCTCCGTATTCTTAATGTATATATATATATGTTCTAATTATTTGCAAATATGTCGTAAGTTGTATGAATATATTAGCGAATATATTCAATTTTACAACTTTTCCACATTATCCACATATTTATACACATTTTCAGAAGTAAAACAACGATTTTTGTCATAATATCCAGGAGTTATCCACTATGCACAATTCCATTTGTCTAACATTATCGAAATTCATTTTTTTCAAAGTACATAAACTGACCAATTATTCACGGCATATTAAATATAATTCTCTTTGCAATAAAGAAAGCAGGTATTTATATGGAGAACATTATTGAACTGTTGATCGGATTCAGGGATAAAGCTGTTGTCACCAGAGGTTTTCTTGATACAGGGAATAATCTTTATGACAGAGTCACAGGTAAACCAATAGTAGTTGCTGCTCCGGATATCATTAAAAAACTTTATAGCAAAACATATGGCAGTATATTGAGTTTTTATTTCAACGGCTCTACCGGGGAAATAAAAGATCTTGATAATTTCCAGAACAGGATACACATGATAAGCTATTCAACCATTTCCAGAAAGGATAATGTAATGCCGGCATTTGATTGCGACTTTTTCTTTCTCGGGTCAAAGCTCATAAAGGCAAAGCCTTTGATCGGCATGAGTATGGTAGCTTTCGGAAATGAACAAAAAAGCTACTCTGTGCTGTTGCATAACAGTTTCAGCCTGTACTGACCGGCTGACGTTTTATAAAGAAAGCGTAAAATAACACAAAAAGGGCGCAAACCGTGCCAATAAAAAGAGGTGCTAGAAATGATAAATACAATTAAAACCGAGGATTTCAGATACTCTGTTATGAAAAATATACGGGGAGGCAGAAACACTGAGGAAAATGAAATACATTACATAGGCGGTTCCGAGATCCTTCCTGCGCCACTGTCCCAGAAGGAAGAAAGTACCGTGGTGATCGATCTTCTTAATAATAACAGCATAGACGCAAGGAAGACTCTTATTGAGCGTAACCTGCGTCTGGTAGTATACATAGCAAAAAAATTCGACAATACCGGCGTTGGTACTGAGGATCTCATATCCATAGGAACCATCGGACTTATAAAGGCAATAAACACCTTCAAATATGACAAGAACATAAAGCTTGCCACCTATGCCTCCAGGTGTATTGAAAATGAGATCCTTATGTATCTCAGACGCAATAACAAGACCAGACTGGAAATATCCATAGATGAACCTTTAAATGTGGACTGGGACGGAAATGAACTCCTTCTGTCTGACATCCTTGGTACCGACGATGATGTTGTCTACAAAAATCTCGAGACGGAAATGGATAAGAATCTTCTTGAAATAGCTGTTTCAAAATTATGTGAAAGAGAAAGAACTATAATCGAGCTGCGATACGGTATCCACACAATAAATGGCATAGAAAAAACCCAGAAGGAAGTTGCGGATATGTTGGGAATATCACAGTCCTACATTTCCCGTCTGGAAAAGAAGATCATCAAAAAGCTTAAGAAAGAAATAATTAAATTATCCTGATACTTTTTTAGTGGTGATAGTTGGCAAGCCTTCTCTTGGTATCATCTACAAGATTTCTGTATCTTTCATAATACTTTCCCTTGAGTTCACCGCTTGCCGCCATCTCCGTCACCTGCCTGTCTAACTCCTTAAGGGCATCGCGGGCAAGATCCTTATAATTATTCTCAAGATTTACATTCATTTCATTTATGAGTGAATCAAGCTTCTTTTTTGTTTTTCTGTTTAACATATATACTCCTCTCTGTTGATTTTCAATGTTGACACCTTATCCAGTCTTATGTTAATATAACAAAGGTTTCAAAACTAAGCCGGCGTGTCGGAATTGGCAGACGAGGCAGACTCAAAATCTGTTGGCGGCAACGTCGTGCGGGTTCAAGTCCCGCCGCCGGCATTAGACTAAAATATCTTTCACACATCAAAGACCTGCAAACCCCTGTAAATACAGACTTTCTAAGTTCTTAGACAATTCATATAATTTCAATACAGCTCACATTTCTGCCCCTATTTTGCCCCTAAGATGTCTATCTGGGACTTCTCTCTAAATTTTCAAGCCTGTGATTTGCCATTTTTATCTTCTCTTCCTGCAGAGCTGTCAATTCCTCAAGCTTATATGTCCGCTCAACTACATTATTGTGCTTATCCACACGCTTAGTCAGTTCTTCAAGTTTATAATCAATCAGATTGATTGTTTCATCATGCTTCTTTTCTGCTGCCTTCTGCTGAAAGTGTCCATTAAAAAGACATACAGTCAATGTGGCTGCTGCCGAAATTATAGCTTCAAACATACTTTCTCCCCTTATTTTAACCGAACAATAGTCAACTGTCCAGACGATAATGCCTCATCAGCTTTTCCCGAATTTCCCACCTGAAGGGCAATATATATACTGCTCTCCACTGAATACATCTGAACTACAGAAAAAGCTTCTTCATCTCCGGAGGCTGTCCACTCTGCAAGGTATGTGACATCATTCCATGTCTTCATGTCAGTGCTACTTCTTAACTCTATTTTTCCGGTAGATTTGGCAGTCTTGCAGGCTCCCTTAAGAAGCAGAAGATATGTTCCCGGATACAATCTTATTGAAACTGCACCCTTTCCCCACGTTGCTATAGAATTTGAGCCATTATTTCCCCATGAAAGATATGCACTTTTTGCCGCAGCAACAGTGAGTGCTTGATAATTAATTACCGCATTGCCTCCTATATTACCCAAAGAGGTATTTATTTTATTGATATTATTCTCGGCAGTGTTCATTCTTGCCTGCATACTTGCCATAGGAACAAGTACACTAAATAATGCAACCGGAGCAGTAACATTAATCCCTGATAATGTAATCTTATACAGTGGAAAATACACCGGGGTATCACCTTCCAACACGTTTCCGGATGGTATATCCGGAGCAGAAGGAGTTGAAGCCGTACTTATTCCCTGTATTACCACCAAAGATATATCTTCAACACCCTTAGATGCATCTTTCTCATATTTGGCAGCAACAATATCTATTCTATTCTTACCGGCTTCTCCATTTTCAATAGTTAATTCATCCCATGTACCATATGGAATAGTGGCATGCCTGCCATTGATCACCAGATCACCATCATATATCCTAATAGTATTATTGGAGATCATGCTTGCACTCATCTTATTACCTGTGCTCAGAACATAGTTGTTCAATCCGCACACAGCACCATTGAATGCTCCTGCCTGTGCCGCTGTTACATGGGCACTTCCTGTATATCCTGTCACTATATTCATCTAACTTCACCAACCTTATATTCTATGTCTACTTGTTCCTTTTGTATTGATACTATCTTCTTCACTATAGGTGCATTGACAGATATGCCTGTCACTATGTCCTTACTGCTGACGATATCACCCACATCATAGGTGGATGCTTCTGCATCCAAGCTGTAAGACACAGAAGAAGAAGCCTTTTCAAGCTTCTCTTTTCCACCTTTTATAAGTTCGTCCGTGTTTGATGAACTTGTATTCTCATATACTGCCATGATCTCATCAACACCTGTGAATGTCTGCTTTGTCTGGCTTATGTTGCCCTTTGCATCCATGTACAGATGCACCACTGTTCTATCCTTCAATTCGCCCTGTCCAAGGCATATGACGTGATTAACACCCTTGTATACCTTGGTGATGTCCAGTGGCATCTGGTCTGTATCAAACTGCTCATCTTTGCTATAGTCAACCAATGGCACAGCTGACAGTATTACCTTTTTACCCTTAAAGGCGACTTTAAGCTTTGCATGTGCTGATTGTAGCATTGCCCTTATTCCTGTATATCCACAGACATACCTGGTAAATCTATATGATGATATATTGATACCTGAACTTTCTGTGTCAGCTCCAAACAAGGCTGTAAGACCTAGCCTTGAAATAAGCTTCCCAAGAACGGCATTTGCTTCTCCTGATACAGTCAGATAATCTGCATTTGTATCAGGTGCCAGGACCTTATTTTCAAGAACTCCGTGCCAGGTTCTCCCTTTGTAAGTTATTTCTTCTGTTTTTGACTTAACACAAAGCTTATCAATAATCCCACCATATTCAGTACCCTCAATATATATTACATATCCGGCTCCACAACAATGATTGCTCCTATCAAGCGTAAGTTCAAAATCATTCTCATCATTACCAAACGCAAGATCAAAGCTAAAGTCTTTCAGCACTCCAATATCATTGAGGTTTTCATCTGCATATATTAAGTCCATCTTGGCTCACTCCTCTCTTCGATAAGAGTAACGTCAAACTTCATTTGTCCTTCACAGGATACTTCACTTTTCCCTACCGGAATTTTTTGGAACACATATGACTCCCTGTCTCTTTCATTAAAGCAATTCACTATATCTCCATTCTTTCTGGTTATGTATATAGTCTTTTCCAGTGAGTCAATCGTTAGATACTCATGTTCTTCAACAACTACGTCAACACTGTATGCGTGATCTGCTATATATATTTTTGGCTTGGCTACAGCACCATATATCCTAATCCTAAAGTCAGTATCAACAAAATTTGTATTCATTACGTGGTTCCATCTACTGTCTTCCTTGAAGTCATAAGGGAAATCATATGGAAAGTCAAGATACTCACTTCCACCTGATGATGTCATATTAAATGCTGCCATGGTCTCTTTTATCCAATATGGATAGTCCGTGCTTACAGTAAGAGTGATCTTCATATACTGTCTCGTATAAAAGTACTCCTCTTTTGTACTGCCGGTGATATAGCATTTTAAATAGTAATCGCCAATGATGATAGTTCCATGCTTTTTTGCAAGGACATCTTTTTCCATCGTCTCAAATATTCTATTCCTTACACTGATACCCTCATCCTCAGTATTGCACACTATTATAATAGGAAGTGATTTTCCAACTACCCCCCGCTTAAATGATGATATTTTATTATTTTTTTCTTCAAATCCCCATGTATAATCTCTAAGATCATTGGAAAATGCGTACAATCCATCACTGCCAAAAACCACAGTCTCGTTCAGATGATTTTTATATATAATCTGCTCAAGCATTGTCTACACTCCTTACAAGTCGTGCAAATTCTCTGTCATTAACATCAATGGAGTCAGGAATTTGCTGTAATATCTTTTTCATTAATGTGATCACCTGCTTCATAAGTGCCTCCAAGGCCTCTGTATTACCCATGGCTCCCTGCATTTGTGTAGCAACCCTGTTAATCCACTCGGTGTTTTTTTCAAGCGGTACAATAGCTTCTGCACCATCCTCACCTGCTATGACTGTTCTTCTTCCTTTGTCAAGTACACCACCTTCTGCGAGCTGTGGCACATCCAACTTGTTAAGCTTACTTATCTCAACACCCGGAATATGATTGATTACTCCAATACATGCATTGATGGCAGATATGAAACCGTTAATAATCCCAATAGCCTTTGAAAGTACCCAGTTAATGGCTGACGAAAAAGCATTTGAAACTGCTGAACCAATAGCTCCACCGATTGATGTGAATATATTCTTGATTTTGTTCCATACACCTGTGAAGAATGATCCAACTGATGAAAAGGCATTTTTTATGCCATTCCAGGCAGATGAGAACTTCTCACTAAACCATGATCCTATATTTCCAAATAGATTAACAATAGTGTTTTTACAATTTGTAAAGAAATTGCCTATGGCTGTAACCTTTGCACCAATCCAGTCTGCCACAGCCTGGAATATCTCGGTTGCCTTTGCTTTTACCTCATCCCAGTGCTGCATAAGAACTACACCTACAGCAATCAATATGCCTATTGCAGCTATAATAAGCGTTATTGGCGATGTCAAAAATGCAAGGGCTGTACTAAACGCAGTTGTTGCTGCTGTTGCAATAGTTGTAGCCACTGTATGAGCTGTTTCTGCAACAGTAAGTGCACCAACTCCTACTGCAGTTGCGGCAAGCTGTGCAATTTGTACAATGCCTCCTGCATTACTTATCGCCTGTGCTGCATTGTAAGCTATTATAGCTGTGGTGATGGTTGCTATGCCTATTGCCAGAAGTTCAAGTTGAGTCTTATGCTGCTTGCACCAGCCGATTGCCGATGATATGGCACTGGATACAGAATTCATTGCAGATACAACCTTTTGATATGCCAATATCACCTGCTGATACACATTCTTAATCAGTTCTATAGTCGGTTCAACCAAGCCTGCCAGTTTCTGGAATGCTGCCTGTATAGTTGGCATTGCACTCTCTACCGCACCAATGACCTTTTCAGCTACAGGAAGTAATGCTGTTCCTAACTGTGTTGTCAGGTTTTTCAGAGTGTTCTTAATCTTATTGACTCTTGCTTCGGTAGTATTGCTCATCTTAGCTGCAGCCTGTTCCGTAGCTCCTGACACTTCACCCATTGACTGTATACACTTGGTAAGATCCTCAGCGTTGCTTTGAAGAACTGTAGCCGCCTTACCTGCCTCAGCACTTCCGAACATATCACCCATTGACATTCCTGTTCGATCTGCCTCATCCTGTAAGATACCAAGGACATCTGTGAGAGACATTCCGGAGTCCATACACTCCTTAAATGACATTTTCGTTTTCTTTTTGAGAATATCAGACGCAGTTGTTCCTGACTTTCCAAGCTCATTCAGCATACTATTCATGTATGTTGTGGCTTCAGCAGTGGCAATACCATTCTTGGTTACCTCGGCATACGCTCCGCACAACACATCCAGGCTGACACCATACGAATTAGCCGTAGGAATAATCTTACCCATTGAAGACGCTAATTCATCAACTGTGGTTTTACCTAGGTTCTGTGTGTTGATAAGCATATCCGATATCTTGCCAGTATCATTTACAGAAAGTCCATATGCATTAATAGCAGTTGTAAGCACATCAACAGCCGTGGCGGTACTTGTAAAGCCACCTTTGGCAAGTGCCGAAGCCTTTTTTGCAAATTCTATGGCATCGTCCTGTGCCACTGATGCAGATATTGCAGAGTACACTGCTTCCGACATTTCATCTGCTGCTATTCCAGTCTCAGTTGACGCCTCAAGAAGAGCCTTCTTATACTTCTCCATATCTGCTTCAGATCCGGATAAAAGAGTCGAAACCTTGGCAAAGTTAGTTTCGTAAGCTGCTGCAGATTTTACTGACATCGTTGTCAATGCCGCTGCTGCTGTGGCTGTTACTGCAACTGCTTTGGCACCCCATTTAGCAAGAGATACCATGCCGGTCCCCAACTTCTTACCAAATTCAGCCACTGTCTCAGATGCACTATGAAGAGATTTATCATATTTATCAGCTGCTGCCGTAGCGTCAGCAAGCTTAGTCCTGTTTTTACTCAGTTCCTTTGATACACTTTCTATCTGACCAGCGACTTCTTTTGCTTCCTTTGAGTTTTTCCCCTGTGCAGCACACAGATCTACATATCTTTTTTTTAGTTTCTCAAGACGTGTCTCCTGCTGCCCCACTGTAGTGGTAATGCTTGCTAATGATTTATTGGTCTTCTCAATCTGTTTCTCCTGAAAACCTTTCTTTACAGCTTCGCCTATGTTCTTAAAGGACTTAGACATTTTCTCTTCGGAATTCTTAGCCTTTTTGGTTGTATCATCCAATGATTTCTCGGCCTTGCTCGTATTGATCAGAACAGTTCCAAGTATCTTAAATATCTCCATCTAAGTACACCTCCCTTCTTGTCTTGTAAATTAAAAAAGGACACACTATCATGTGTGTCCTATGGTTCAAAATTTTCTATGATAGACATTGAGTCTTTTATGGTTGCTTCGAGATCAACCCTGCTCATTGCTTTTGGTCTTGGTTGGACATTATGTTCGTCCTTAGCAGTGTAACCGCCCTTACATCTCGCCCTAAAGTCAACGAATGATATATTTTCCCATACCTTACTTAAGTACAGCTGCCACAATTTATCATCGTCATCACGTCCTATAATAGTATATACAAATTCCTCAAAGCTCTCAGTCTCCAATATGGAATTAAGCAGAGTATATGGATCTGAATATCTGTGAAATATCAGGTCCATAAATTTTAAATATCCTACTGTCTCTTCAGTAACAATCTTGAAGCAACCTTTGTAAAATCCACAAATCCCGGAAGCTTAACAACGTCATACACCATCTCCAAAAACATGGACAGATCTAACCTTGATATTTCATCAGCTGACATATTAGAAAGGCAAGAAAGCACCTTAAACACTTCGGACTGACAGTCCGATAATCGTTCAACAACTATGTCCGCAAGTTCAAAGGCAAATCCAATGCCAAGTGCTTCCAGTGCAGAGTCCCCAGCCTCCTCATCTGTACCTGCTTTTTCTACAAGTGCCTTGATCTTCTCATTATCAACTATGTTTTTTAACTCTCTGATACCAATCTTGCTAAGAAGTTTCAGAAATGGACTAATGTCCTTGGCCTGAGGATTTCTGAGGATATATGGTTTCGTACTCTCAAGCTCCTCTATAGACACATTGCCGTCCTCTGCTGCTCCCATCACTTCTGCATTCTTTAGGTCTGTTGCTTCATTAATATCTATCACCATACGAACCTCCTACTATAATTAATCATTAATGGCACTGCTTGCCATAGACTGCTGTGCCTGCTCTTCTGTAGTTCCCTGAGGAATATATATATGGTAAGGCAATGTGTCTGCTGCCGGTGAAAGATTGGAATAACATTCAATGGTATACGCGAATGTTCCATTTTCCTTATTTTTACCATCAATTTCAAAACCTGATGTACAGAGGGCGGTGTCAAAGATTACAATTACAGGCCGGCCATCCAAGAACCTTCCGATGTAGCCGAAGTCGTCAATATAATCTCCCTCTTCTATTCTTGCCTTTGACTCAATCACATCATAACCATCTACTGTAGAGTCACCATCCTTGCCAATGACCGCCATCTTAATTGTATCCGGCGTGAGCTCTACCATATTGGTCTCAATCTGTGCAGCCTCTCCTGTTTTAAGCGTAAGTTCCTTCATCTTAACAAGAGCACCATCGAGCTCAATATCCTTGAGCTCCGGCTTAATAGACAGCTTGGTTCCACCTGATGTGGCACCAATAAGACTTTCCGCAAAATTCCACTTCTTAGTGGTGCTATCAAATTTAAGTCCTTTATGGATAGTTCCTGCACCGAACACCATATTCTTCGGTGTGTTCTTCGTAATTCCTGATGACTTAAACTCCTCAAATGTTAATGCCATATTTAATTCACTCTCCATTCCTTAACTGATAAATTAATCTGTATCCTTTTTATAGCCGCATTCTCTTCCCTGACAGGGAATGAATTTGTATAAAAAACGCCAATTCCTGAACCATCTTCAAAGATTGCCGTCTTTCCTGTTGTAGTATTAAATAGTCTTTCAATAGCTTCTTTTGCTTCTTCAAGCTTCAACCATGAATTCTTGGAAAATCCAGTTAGTATAAATGACGCTTCATGCATTCCATCTTCGTTCATTGGCTCTGTTTCCTGGTATTCTCCTACAAAATATGGATAAGCAGGTATTGACTTCCATTCCATGAATGAATATCTAATACCGATTGAAGCCAAGCTATCACTTATGAACTTCAATGCTTTACTTGTCATTTAAAGCCCTCCCGGAATACATTTTCTGCATGGTGTACTATCTTGGGTTTTGTTGCTTCAAAAGCCTTTGCCAGAGCTCTTCTTGGCTTCTTGCCATACGTATGATGGAACTCTCCCCTGTCATCAGCATATGTCCATCCGCCCTTCCTGCCATCACCATTAAGAGCATATTCACCTGTTCCCAGCTCCTCCCATATGGCATTTTCAAGAGGTGATCCAACTGTAGCTTTCATATTCTCTTCTTCAACTACATAATCCCATGAGTTTTTCAACTGCCCTGTATCTACCGCAGTGTTCCGCTTGACCATAGATTGCACTTCTCCGGCAGCTTCATATAAAAAATTAATGGCTGCTTCATTAAGTGTACCTATTACCTCTACGCGATTATCTTCAAACTCCACGGCCATATTACTCATCTCCTATATATGTAAGATATATTTCTAATTGCTGGTGCATTTCCATAGGATCATCAATGTATTTCACATCATATATACCCTTGCCAATCACCATTCTGGAATTACCGGAAGTGATACAGCTATCTAGTGCAACATAATCAGCCACAAATATATGTGTTGACTCCTGAACTTTTGCATAATATGACGTATACTTTGAGTCACCTGACATTAAATCAAGCCACCCACATATGGGCTGAACAGCTTCCCATTTTTCCTCATACTCGCCTATTTTATTCTTAATCACGGATTTAACCTGAAATACACCATCTATGTTTCCATCTATCATCACTATCCTCCTAGAACCGTGCTTTCATATACGGCTTTAAGAAGCCTATAAGCGACTTAGGGTATCCCAGTGCTGAGTTGTCCCCATCCATATTGAAATATGTCACAGAATGCCTGGATATAGTCTCAGACTGTATTCCCACTTTGCTTCTATTCTCAAGATCCCACTTGATCATATTAACAACTCCAAGCTTAATATCCATAGGATATTCAACTTTGGTCACAATTACATTTGTGTCTTCCAGTACATCCCTATCAACCTTAAATGTTGAAACTTCAACTTCTGTCACTATATATATTCCATCATTCATAGGGGAGTTTGAAATCTGAATGGTATCACCAATCTTAAACGGCACCAACACATCTGATAGGAATACATCCTTTACTATATCTGCAGTAACTCTATATGCTCTTTTTTGGAAGTTATTATTAGTATATTTCCTTATAAGCTGTTCAACCGCTCTAAGCTTTGCTTCAAGTAGCAGATCAGTCTCTTTCGTGGTAATATACTCTCTCAGTTCTTCAACTGTCATTATCATACAGATCACCGCCTATACATTCTTCTTTCTTCGTGTTGGTGTTTTGGGTACTTCTGCCTTAATACTGTCAAGTCTCCCCTGGCACTTAGCCAGGATTGATAGTTCTGAATAGGTCACATCAGGCACAGAAGCCATTTTGACTTCTGCACCCACTGTGAAACCTTCATCATCCCATCTGACAGCATATGCCTTGTTATCAGCATATAAGTAAGGCAGACCATCAACGATAATAAATCTGTTCATGGTGCCACTCCTTTCTATTAGCCGTTAGACTTGATCATTCCAATCTTTACATTCTTAGGATTGAACTTAAGTGACCAATTTGCAGCTGTACCAAGTTCAGCAAATGTTGGTGATTCACCTGTGATGTTGTCAACATTAAGTGAAAGACCATTTGGATGAAGAACCTTACCCTGCTTTGTGTAGAACATGTCTGTTCCTGCTGCAGTCTCTGGATCATAGTCTGTTGTATACTGCTTTTCATAGTTGTTCTTATCTGCTGATAAGAATGCACCTTCACCAAGAAGGTATGTCTTATAGACAGGGAAGCCTGCAACAGCTGTATCTACTGTGTAGTAGTCTGTTACAAATGGAATCTTGCCGTTGATCTTTGGAAGTGTGATTTCCTGCTGAATAGCCTTTCCTACGACATACTTGTCATACTCCACAAGTCCAAGCTTCTGATAAGCAGCATAGATCTTTGAATGCATGATCATAAGACCAAGACCGCCTGCCATGTCTCCAAGTGCTGCCTGTTCAGCATCAATCACTGTTGTTTCAGTAACCTTGTTTGCTGCTGCAACAGTTCCGGAAGTGACTGATAAGTCTGTGACATGACTTGAAAGTGCTGACACACCAAGAACGGCATCAAGAATGTTCATTAACTCTCTTTCCCATACCTGTGTGTAGTAGCTTGAGATCTTGCCCTTGATTAGATCCAAAGGCTTTGCACCTGTTAATTCCTTAGTGAAGTCCTTGGCCTTGAATGCCTTCATTCTCTGGGTAAGCATACATGTCTGCTTCTTGCCTGAGATCTCAACAGGTGTATTGTTTGTATTACCATCGTTGTTAAGTGGCAACATGTTCGCATCATAGATGTTGAGTGGTGTATAAATTGGAATTGTTGCCACATTACCACTCGGACCAATCGCGTCCATGATGGACGGATCATCCTGTACTACTCCTGAAGCAAGGATTTCATTTCTCCAATAATCCTGCTCCTCCATCATATCTGTGAAAACTTCTTCATCAAATGAGAAGCCACCAAATAATCCTGTTCTAGCCATATTTTTTACCTTTACCTTTCTTACTGTTTTCCTGCATACTGGTTGTACAATGATTCATTTTCAGCCTTAAATTTGCTTCTTTCCTCAATGCCCATCTTCTGGAACTGTTCCTTTGTGACAGTCTGTTCATTGCTTCCGTGCTGGAGCCTATTTTCCAATATCTTCATTCCACCTTCGGATGTTGCTTTGAACATTGTAGGAAACTGTACTTTAAGACCGGAAAGCTTATCATTCCAACCTTTGATGTTGTCATTCTCGTCAACTTCAAGTGTCTCGCCTTTTTCCTTAAGCTTTTCATTAAGCTTGAATGTGAGATAGTCCACATCAACAGCCCCTTCTGTCATAAGTGCGACCTTAAGTGCAGCCTTTAACTTAGTTTCAGCAAGTGCAGCCTGCAGCTTTGCGTTCTCAGCTTCATATTCTGTGAACTTCTTCTGCATGTCTTCATTGCCTTTAGATGCCTTTTTCAGTTCTGCAATCAGGTTGTTTGCATTTGTGATCTCTGTATTTTTGCCTGTCATAGCTTCCTGTAGAGCATCATATTTGCCTTTGCCTACATATTCACCAGAACCGAGGTTACCAATCTTGATCTGCTTATCCTTGTTTGCTTCGTCACCATTGTGTGCATCTATCTTTTCCTTTACCTGTGCAAACAGTTCTTCTCCAAGAATCTCTTTTAAAAAATCCATATTTCTTTCCTTTCATTTGCCCTTGTTTTTAATCGTGGGATCTCCACTGCAAGAATAGTTTAAATGCCATATTCAGGGCATATTGTGAAGGTATAAATGCCACCTTCAGGGCATAAAAAAAGCACCCTTTTCAGATGCGTAAGTTATCATTATTTAATTAATCCAAGCAGCTTTTTCCACGTCTTACATCTCGCTGTGATCTCGCCATCTACCACACAGCCATGCATTTTCTGATATGATTTCACAGCTGCTGTGAACAATGGACCTGCTATGCCATCGGGCGTACCACATACATATCCCAACTTATTAAGATATACCTGAACAGCCTTTACTGCTACATGTCTTCTGTTCTTTTTAGCAGATAATGTTACTGTCTTACTCAGTGTTTCAGGTCCCGCTATGCCGTCAACCTTGGCACCACATGCCTTCTGCACCGCCCTGATGAACTTCTTCTTTGCATCAACTGTTGGGGTAGGAGTTGTTGGAATAACAGTTCCTGTCTCAGGCTCATAATCAGGTCTATAAACCCCAAGAATACAATCGTTAGATCTCTTCTTTATGCAAACCATACCACCATTTGCCTGTGATCCCTTTTCATCAGGTGAAGTATTTCCTTCAACAGCTTTCACATATCCATCATGCACCTCGCATACAATTCCCATATGATCAGCGTCGTCAGGGTTCTTGTCAAAATTATAGAATACAAAATCTCCGAACTTGTAATCCTTAGTGTGCCACTTCTTAATTGACTTTGCCCACTTCATTAATGTGGTGCATGAAGCGGTTTTTCGCCCGCCATAGAACAGATCAGATGCCCCACACTCCCTGCATACATCCCAAGGGAATGTCACACACCATTTATACTCTGCCCCACTTACGGCAACACCATAATAATCTGTATTGAATTTTACATTATTATTGTACTTCTCAATTACGCCAACATAGCTTAATGCCTTATTAACAATAGTGCTTGCTTTCATTAACTATTCACCCTTTCCTATCTGTTTATACACCTGGTTCACGCCGGTTGACGCCAGTCCAGATACAATGCCAACTGCAATAGCATTTAATAGATCCTGTGCAGGGAAGTCAGGAATTACATACATTCCGATCACCCCAAGAATGCCACCAGACACACCAACTATCACAGGAATAAGCTCATCCTTAACGCCTGGAATTACCTTTGCGGCAAGCCCAATCAGGTATGTGATTACTACTATTGCAAGTACTGTTCCCATCTGTGTTATATCCATGTTTTTCACCTTCTTTCTTAAAAAATTGCATGAAAAAAGGCAGCCTATTGACTGCCTGTATTTCTGTTATTTAATTATAATATGTATTAGTGCTGTCGCTCCAATGCATATGTCGTCAGAGACCCACAGTACGAGCAAAAATTATCATCATCTTGAAACACTCTATGCTCACACATTATGGTCTTGTTAGCCGAACATCTGTTAGGCTCTTTCTCTAATTCAATACCACACTTTGTGCAGTAGTTTTCTAACTCAGTGTATTTTCTTTTGCACTTAGGACATATCTTTTTCATTCTAAATCCTTTCTGACACTAAAAAAGCACTCTGCATCTTATTGCAAAGTGCCCAGTTACTGTTCTATCTTCTTTAGGAAATCAACAGGAAGTTTTATATTGTATTTTTTTATATGGTATATTAGGAAGTCACACCATTCATATTCTCCATCACTATATACAGAAAAACTCGGTGCAATAGTTTCACCAGTCAGGCAATCAATCGCTGCCCTAGGACACCCTGCAATACGTTTTTGCTTTGAAAGATAATTAATAATCTTATCCTTATCATACGAAACTTTATTTTCAATATTATCTTTTACACTTCCATTATCCGCATATAGTTTCATCTCACTAAAAAAACCTATATTTTTCATTCTTCAACTCCGTTATTGAATATTCTCCAATGTCCTATATTCATATTGGGACTTCCTACAAACATAATTCCCTCATTAGGTGCAAAGTAAACATCATCATCAGGTGCCTTTACTCTCACACCAAGTTCCTTAGAAAGCTGCTGAGCAAAACTGTTATTACCCTTTCCCGTTGAACAAGAAGCCAACCTTATATCTCCACCATGATATCCATTTTTCTGTAAATAATCAGCAAATTCCTTAGCTGTGAAATTTCTAGGTTTTCCGTCAATTATTTTCTGAACTGATTCAGGCGAACCGTGCAAACCAATATCTTCAAAACCCGGTTCCTCCTCAATACTAAACATATCAAGGTAAAGTGGATCATTTTTATCAAATAAATTAATTCCTAGCTTTATTATATTATTATCACTTGATTTTTCAAGCGTTTTATCGCAATGTTTTTCAACATCCTCATCAGATATTCCCAGATACTTATTCTTATAATCCTTAAAATCCTCTGTCTTGTCAATCCCAAAATATGTAGCTCTATCCTGTAAAGTCTTTAGTTCATCATCATCTAGTGCCCATCTAGCTCTGGATAATAAAGCACAACGGCAGTTACAGTCTTGTGCAGGATCACCAAACATACCCGGAGCTGAAACAGAACCACCAGACCACTTGAAGTCATCATCTATCTCGGCAATCTTACCATCAAGCTCTCTATGAGCGTCCCTGGTGGCACTATCAAGCGTAGCGTCCCACTGCTTCACCATGTCAGCACCTTTGGCCTTTGCCTTTCTTTGTGCGTCCATAGTTGACTGTACCTGAACTCTATGTCCCTCTGTCCTTGCTATCCTTACAGAGTTATTATACGCCCTATTGAATGGGGTATGCTTAAATGATCTACTCATATTCCCAGCAACTTCATTCCATGTAAGTCCGGCAGCTATACCTCTTGACAGTTCTGAGCTGACAGATTTCTTAAGTGCCCCTACATCCTCGCCCAGTCTATCATATAGACTTTTACTCAACTTAGATTTTAACTGTATAGCCTTTGCTATAGCATTTTTGTCAACCGGAATAATAAGCGGTATCCCCTGACCGGCAAGATCGTACATGGTCCCTACAAAGCCATTCTGATAACATTGTGCAAGATAGTCTGATATCTTAGCATATGCACCTGACTGTAGGTTTGCCATAACCCCTTCAAGCTGCCCCTTTAGAGCTTCCTGATACTGTTTCTGGTATATTACAGACTGTAGGTTCTCCATATCGGTTCTTGATGACAATTCTCGTATCTTCTGATTGCAGTCTCTTAATGCCTGTTTATATGTTTGCTTAAGTCCCTTAAGTGTCCGACTTTCTATATCAAGGCAACTCTGTAATACTTCCTTTTGCTTTTTATTCATCTGTTACAACACCATCCAATGCCGTCTGTGCCTTAGCTGTAATCTCCTCTTCATCCTTTGGCAGTTTATCCTTCAACTCCATATAATCAATATCTAATGTGTCACAGATCATCTGAAGTACTGTATCACTGTCAAGGGTATCTGCAAGGTTCAGTATTATATTAATCTCAACCTGCTTCTTCTGAGCTTCTGTAAGCTCTATCTGTGCATTTTCCTGTGCATTTGACATTACGTTGTGCTCAAAGGCGAAGTACACATCCTTCATCTGATAGTCGGTATTCTTGGTTCTGTTGATCTCAGCAAGTACAACCTTAACAATTTTCCTCAGGAACTGCTTAAGCCTGATCTCAAGCTTGTTACACTTCATGTCAAGCAACGCATAAGCTGATTTGATTGCTATGCTGGTAGTTGCATTGGTGTCTTTAAGACCCGCTGTATTTAATGCCATACCAAATCTGTAGATGTTTTTTTCATCCAGCTCCAGCTTCGTCAATCTTGCCTGGTATGGAATGTCCACTGTTTTTATCTCAAGTCCAGCCCCAGGGTCGGAAGACTCCATTCCTATAAGTTTCTTAGTCTTCAAGTTGTGCTGCAACTCGTCCAAATTGTCACCCTCAAAGCCTTTGACTACATGTATGGGAGTATCAAAGTCAACAAGGTTGTTTGACAGGGAGCAGCTGTGAAGGTCATAGTCATCTATCAGATCTTTGATTGTTTTTAAGTTGCTTATCTGTTTCTTATTGTTGTCCAGCCTGAAGAATGGAATGAACCCCAGTCCGTCATAGTATGTGCTTTCCTCACCTTCCCTTGAGCCTAACACATGAGGCTTTGGATTAATGTCAACATATTCATCTTTCAATATATCTCCATCATCACTCTGAGTGTAGTACCATGTCTGCTCATTGTCCCAAACCTGTATCCTCTTGATAACATGTCCGTCAATATCAATCCTATCAACATAGGTGTATATTACATAGTCCTTTTTATCTGATGTAAATCTTTCTTCAACCTCTATAACGCCAATAGAGTCCGCACACTCAAACGAAAGCCTGTTGTTCGTGTCCTTATATGCATACATATATTCAAAGCCTTTTGCCATGCACCCTGTCAGACACTCTGACAGTTCAGCTGTGAAATCCTCGTTCTCATTGAAGTATGCATCCAGTTCTTCCTGTAGCTCCGGAATGTCGGACCTTATGAATTGTTCCCCAGACAGGATATACTGCACTGCCTGGTCAACCTGCTCTGTGAAGAACGGATGTGATATCTTGATATTGCTTCTCGTTTTATCTTCAACCAGATTTCCATCTGAATTGTAATAGAAAAGCCTGTAGTCCTTGATATCGTGATCTCCGTCATAGTATCTCGCACCAGTTACTGCATTCTTTTTCTTAATTGATGCCGTGTCTTCATTTATGAATTTTCTTATTTCTTCTATCGTCAGCAAATATATTCACCACCTCATTTATCCCTCATCAGGAAGTTCAAGCACGAGCTGATTTGTATTGCTCATCGGGCGACTCTTTCCGTCACTATCTGTCAAAAAGAAGTTCTTTCCATTGAGGGTAAAGTGGTAGTGCCCGCCACCTGTGCTTTTCAGGCAGATAGGAAGATATGTACCATCCACTATAAGGGCACCATCATTCAGATCAATGGTAAGTGGTGTCAATTTTGTGAAGTTCTCATTGCCTGTGTTCCACAATATATCTGAGTTGTCAGTGTATCCTATTGATCCATCAGAACTTATGAATGTAAGATTTGAACTACTAACATATACGCTTGCTATGTATATCGCAACTTCCTGCTCATCATTCAATGCATGTGCTTTCACGATGAGTGCCTTAAGTGAATCGACACATTTATTATTAGAAAGTCCAAAAGCTACACTGTTATTCTTTCCTAAGATGTATGAGAAGTGAGCCACATTATTATCGCTATTGCCTAAGCCTATGCTGTATATTGGTGAGTTATTATGGGATGGCTTTGTTCCATCCTGATACATGCATATATTCAAGCTATCACTGATAAGTTGGAACAAGAATCCTGTGGTACTATTCTCACCTCTGAATAAGCACCAGGTAGTATCATCTATCTTATTGACACTGCATCCAATAGCTGTTGCTATCTCCTGTATCTTCTCATCTGTTACATCTGGAAGATATTTTCCAGACGCACCCATTTTCTGTAACTGTATTATTTTAATCTTATTGCTCATCACTCTTCTCCTTATATTCATCATAATCATGTGCCACTTCGCCTGCTTCTACCATTAACTGATAAGCCGAGTAGTCTTCTGATGTGCCTACAAATTCACTGTCATAAGCAACTGTAAGCGTTCTTGAAGTTTGTCCTGCCGATAATGTCCAGTAATCCACCTGGCTATAGTTTTCTGAAAAAAATTGAACAGTGAATGCTGGGTGAGATGTATCCTGGCACGATAGGGTTATTGAATCGCCTTTCGTAAGTTTCCACGGATACAGCACTCCCGGCTGTGATCCCAATCTGTTTAGTGACACTACTGTTGGCTCTTTTGTAGTCGCCACTCCAATTTCAGCTGCTACGATTCCTTTGCCTGAAACCATCTGACATGTTGCTTCACCATAGGTTTTGACCTCACCAGAAGGTGATGGTGCCACGCCCTTTTCTAATATTGCAGCCAAGTACCTTTCTTCTCTCGTTATAGGCTCTTCTGGTACGTCATTTGCAATACCCGCAATAGCAGCTAAGTATCTTTCTTTTCTTGTTATAGGCTCTTTTAAATCGTCCATTTGAATGGTCCTTTCTGTATATGTTAAAGACATATTCTCTTTCTTTTCCGCCATCGTTCTATGCCATACCTTAAGGCAGCCATGGCATCATCCTGGAATGGTACCGGCTCATCAAGATATGTGTTTGTCTTTTCGTCATGTTTCCATTTCCACTGCTGCAATTCCTTGATTGTATTGGTGCAGTGAGGATGTACATATATTTTTCTTTTGACCGCCTTATCCTTGGATACAACACCCTTCAGCCAGTCAATCTGAGCCTTCACAGAACCCTGTGAGCCACCCTTGTCAACCGCCTTGGCTCTATATCCTGCATTCTTCCACATCTTGATTCTGTCAGGCTCTGCACTATCACACCACATTTCCTTGTTCATTGGAATGCCTGCTTCCTGTGCCAGTGGTATGATCTCTGATGTTTCTTTTTCAAAGCAATAGACTTCTTTCAGGATGTAGATGTTATCATCCTTAATTCCAAGCAACAGGATTGCATTTGCATGGTTGAATCCAAAATCTTGACCGATTGCAATATCATCATAATCATTCAGATCAAGGGATATATCAGCGGCTTCCCAGTTGTGCAATATAAGCCCACCTATCTCACCCCATTCACCAAGTCCATATATCTGATAACCTTCAGGATCAACTTCTTTTCGCCGTTCCATCCTTCGGTGATAGGCTTCATCAATGAACCTGTTCTGTAAATATGTTGAACTATGTGTCAAGACATCAGGATCACGTCTATCAAAAAAGACCTTCTTAATCCAGTGGCTTTTATTAACCGGATTGAATGTCATTCTAATTTGATAAAACTGTCCTTCCAGTAACTCGCCACGCAATCTATCATCAATAATCTCCAAGTCTGCCTGTGTAAACTCTGTGGCTTCCTCAAGCCATACATCTGTAAGCTTACCTCTTGGAAAAGTGATTGACTTAAGCTTCTCACGCTGTCTATCGTCATTCATGCCCCTGAATATGATCTGATTTCCGTTAGGCTTGAATGTAAGCATAAGTGGTGACTTATTCACCTGCCAATACTTATCGTACTTGTCACCAAACATCTTATACAAAGCTCCTGTAAGCTCTGCAAAGGTGCTGTCTCTATTCGTAATGTCTGACTTACGCATTGCCACAAGGTTTCTTCCCTTGTCCTTCATAAGCCTTAGGATGTAGTTCTGTGCAGTGTCAACGCTCTTGCCGCTTCCTGCACTGCCCTTCATGACTATGTATCTTTTCTTACTTCTATCCACTTCCTTGAAGCATGAGTTCATCTTGACATTTATGTTCATAGCTCATCTCCATAATCAATATTGATATTCAGGTCCATATCTGCTTCAACCTCAACCTTATCCTTAAACATCCCTAAATGCCTTCCAAGAAGTTCAAGATTTGACTTCTTGTCACACATCCTGACTTCTCTTTCAGTTCCATACTCTGTCGGTTTTATCTTCACCGACTGTATACAAGCAAGATCTTCTTTTGTTGCTGTCTCTTTTACTTGTGCAGTGTTAAGATCAATCACATCATCAATGTTCACAAATGCCATCTTTGCAATTTCCATCAGAACACGATCTTGATTAATTCCTGTTCTTTTTGACCTTATTGCCATTTTAACTGCAATCACTTCCTGAACCTTAACATTTGCTAACAATCTTGAAGCCTGTTCACATGCTGTCTTTGGAGAATATCCTGCCCTTATAGCTGCTTGTGTGGCATTAAGGTCAATCAGGTATTCGTCACAAAACCTCTGCTGTTTTGCCGTTAATTTTGCCATCACAATCACCTTCTTCCAAACAAAAAGCCTGCCAGTAAAGGAGGTCTAAACCTGGCAGGCAAAAGAAAAAGGAACAACCCAATGGCAAGAGCTGTTCCCTTATAAATCATATTAATCTACTTTTTTCAAAGTTTATCATAACATCTGTCAAGTGCTTCTACAATATACAAAAAAGTCACAAACGAACATTTTTTAGCACTTTTTTACAGAAAAGTCACAAACAAACATTTTTTAACATTTTTTAGCACTTTTTAAATAGTCAGTTTCACTTTCCTCTTATTTTTCTTTTTCGTATTCTCATCACTGAGTATACTGCAAGAATATTCACAATAGTGTTTTCTCATTCTGTCAAGTATCTCTTCCCCATTGGCATTACACATCATACCAAACCATGGGGAGCAAAAAAAACTTTCACTATCAAAGTACAACCTTGTCGCATTACAAATTTTGTTTGCCATGCGACTTGTAGTTGCTTCAGCCTTTAGATATTTCAGCCCATATTCATAATCCTTTATGGCCTGCGTTATTATTGCACTTATCAATAAACCTGCAACTCTTTCATTGAGGTTATCGTATGTTTCCATTCTATCTTTCCCTTCCATCTAATATCTCCTGAAGGTGTTTCAAAGCCCGGCCATGGATTGTAGTGACCCATGAGTATGCCTTGTTGTAGTCTCCGGATATCTCTTTAAATCCTCTATACTGTATGTATATCTTATGAAGGACATCATATTCCAATGTAGGGAGCTGCTCTATAGTTTTGATAACTTCACTCTTTAACTTCATCATCTTGCCGATATCCGTGTCTATTTCACGCTGAATATCCACATATCTGTTGACAGCCTCAGCCATCTTCTGCTGATTTGTAGAGGTCTGTACCCTATCTGTTCCATCCATAGGTGCAGTTGATGATATAGCTATTGCCATCCACTGTTCAAGCTCTGCCTGCTTATTTGATATCATCCTATCAATCTTTTCCACCTGCTCAAGATATTCCTTTGCTCTCATTCTTCTCATACCACCTTCCAAATACTCAATCTATATGTTACTACTTATACAAAACACAGTTGCCCATCAGCTTCTTCCCCTATCCGCATGTTGGGCATTCTCTTTCCTATGCATAGCTCAGGCAGGTTAGACTTAACCAGTGCTGCAGGAATGGGCGGACATACTGCATTCCCACATCTCTTAACCTGTTCACTTCTTGAATATGTCTTACCTGTGCTGTCATGATCTATGATGTAATCATTCGGAAATCCCTGACATCCATACAGTTCTTTTGGCTCAAGCATTCTGAGACCAATGTCCACTATCTGATACTCAACGCCTTGGATTGTTACAAGTCCGAAGCGGTCTCTTGATGTCACTGTGCTTGCTTTGCCTTGATAGGGTGGTGCCCTCTATTAAGTGGTCCCCATGTCTTAAATTCCTCAACATTCTCAAGCATGATCACTCTTGGTCTCACAAGAGCCGCCCACCTCAAGGCTACCCATGCAAGCCCTCTGATATTCTTATCCTTTGGCTTCCCTCCCTTTGCCTTACTGAAATGTTTACAATCTGGAGAGAACCAGGCAAGAGCTACCGGATGTCCCTCACAGGCTTCCACAGGATCCACCGCCCATACGTTCTCGCAATAATGCTTAGTGGTTGGATGGTTGGCTTGGTGCATTCTTATAGCTTCAGGATCGTGGTTAATAGCAATATCAACACTGTACCCGGTAGCCATTTCTATGCCGGTGGAAGCCCCGCCCCCGCCGGCAAAATTATCAATAATAAGTTCTCCATTTATCATGGCAGCACCTCCGGGAAGTCTTCAAAGCTCATCTGGATTGCAGGAATGTCTTCCCATGGGACTCCAATATAATCTAATACCCTGCCCCATCCGAACTTCTCTCCAGTCTCAGGATCAGTACAGCATTTGTACATATAGAACTCCCATTCTTTTGGATTTCTTTCTCGTAGCCTGTCAAATCTATGTGGTCGCTCTTCCATATGTATCCCAAACCCACACATACTACAGCCAGTTCTCTGAGCTCCTGTCGTTCTGAGATTGCCTTGTCCATCATCCTCTATCTGTCCGTATATAGCCGGTATGATTGTCTCAATAGGTTCATAAGGTATTGTGTTGCCATCCTTGTCCTTGCTATATGGCTGTTCATAGTATAGCTTAGCAAATACATCTGTGTGTGCGTGATACCACTCATCCATATCCCTAGCCAGCCTAAGGATGTCATTCCTTAAGTATGGAGCAAACGGAGCCGATCTCATAGTTGTCTTGCCATAGTAGTTGCAGCCGTGATCTGTCAGAGCTTCCTCTCTCTGCCCACCTTCTGACGCCATCAAACCAAGAAACGGATAGCTTGAATGTTCTTTCGCCCAATCATCACATGGCTTCTCTTTTAGCCAATAGCAACACCTGTTTGACACTTTGAAGTTTGGTTTATAGTACATTACCCCTTCTCTTTCATTTTCATAACCTCCGAATAGGTTAAGCCACTTTTGTGGCAGCTTCATTCGGCTGTCCTTTTGAAAATGTCCCTGCTCACCACACTCTCCGGTAATGATTGCATGTCTAACCGTAGTATTTTTATCTGTTGGATTTTGTAGCAGTTCGATTTTACCGGCAATCCTTTTGCTGATCACTGGAAAACCACACTCGTTTAACACCTCAATTTTTGTCTTCAACGGTGTCAGTATAGTGACGCCTAAAGCCTTATGTACCCTCTGTATGCTTTTATCCTCCAATGAGGATACTGATATTGCAGGAACATTAATTCCTATGGATTTCAGAAATATATGCAAAACAATGCTGTCTAAACCACCAACGCTTACATGTGCCTTTTTATACCTTGTAAGCATTTGCTCATAAAATTCATTTGCCCTAATTCTGCTCCGGTTTACCTTTGCTTCATATGGCAGATTTTGAAGACGTACCATTCTGTTTCTTGCTTCACTTTTACGTTTTTTCCATGCGTTTAACTCTTCATCAGGATTGTCCAGCTCTCCGTCTTCGCCAAATACTCGAACAATCAGATCATCATTTTCAATGTTCATTTTTCTAATTCAGGAACCCGATATATCGTCACCCCGGCCGGAGGTTCGGCTCCTTTCATTTATTGTTATCTTTACTTTTTGTCCGTGATCGTAAACGGAATAATAGACTCCGGAATATAGTTCACTTCATATTTGTATTTGTTGACCTCAGCCCCTCCGAGATCTTCTATGACATACATGGTGTCTTCGTTGAGACCAATGATATGCCTCTTGTATGTGCCATCTTCCATCTCAACAACTAATGTTACCTGGCTGCTAGTAGCGTCCTCACGACTAAAGGCACCAATCAGCTCAAATTCAACCTTGTCTGTTCTCGTGTTGATTACTGCAAACCTCCGGAGAATGTTAAAGTTTTCTGCTTCCTGCTTCATGTTGTATGTAACTTTGGCAGACTCCGTACATCCTGCCATAAGTACTGCAGCCATTGCCACTGTCATTCCGATTGTTAATATCTTCTTTTTCATATATCCTTACCTCTTTTCTTAGTTATTTTTATCAATCATAGCCTGCTGCCGTTGTGCTATGCCGGCTATTGTGCTTTTAAGCTGTGGCGATATTAACGCCTGCTGCCGTGCTCGTTCCACGTTCCTGTCATACACTCTGTAGAAGTTCGCCCGGTCTGCAACTATGTTCTCAGAGAAGCATAGTTGCCGGAAGCCGCCTATCTGTCTAACAGTGTTGGCTGTGATGGGATTAAGGCTTGCTAAGGCTTCTGCTGGGTTGTATGAGCCATATTTGCATATAGCCTGCATTACCTTATCCCACTCCTCCCCTGCAAGGGGGTAGTCACCTGCTGCCACGGATACATATGCTTCCCGGATGTCCGCTATTGATGGTGACCATTTGTTGGTTGCTACCCACTTGTTCAAAGCCGCCTCAGCAACATCATACGGAATATCCTGTAGCTGCTTATACCACAGCTCCATAGCCTGGTTATTCGGCAGCAGGTTCTCTCTGGGGTAGTATGTCTTTAATGCCATTGTCCATGTGGCAAATTCTTCTCTATTCATGTCATCACCTTCCACTTCTAAGCATATAGAAGAGCATTTCTGTGAGACTCCTCCGCCTCGGTCCTTGTCTGCATGGGAGAATTACTGAAAGCTTCCACCTGCCTCCCGGTTCCGCATATTGCGGAATGGCCACCATGATCCCATAATAGTGAGAGGAGTTTGGGCAGCAATCCTCAATGTGTGCATCCAGCTTGCCGCTCCTTATGTCCTCCTGAATGCTTTTGTAACATTCCATTGTGGTAACTATGTAATTCTTCTCTCCCAGGAAGTTCAGGCCATTGCCGCTGAATACATCCTCTTTGCAGCTCTTCACTTCATAGCATGTGAATGTGCCCTTTTCTATGGAGCTGATTGAGGTAACTCCTGCCGGTTCAAATTGCATGAAGTCAACCCTCTTCACATCCTTGGTGCCATAGTCAATGCTCACCTCCCTGGCATAATACTTCCCCATTCCTCCGAACCGGTCAGATACCAGGAGATCTCCCAGGAATTTTGTTGTATCTTTCCTGTCCATGTCACACCTCCCGAATGCCAAACACGACATATCCATTCTTTATACCCCATCCACTTAGTACATAGGTAATTTCATAGATCTTAGTGCTTATCTTGTGATGTAACTCTTTTCCTCTCTTGTCAACAGCAATAAATCTTACTGTATCGCCCTTCTTAAAATCTCTGTCATTTTCTCTTACTTCAAAAGACTTATATCCCATAAGGACATCATCAGCAAAAGCAGAAAGAATTTTTAAATTATGGCAAACTATGTTCTGCCTGTAGTTTTCTGCCACGCTAATCCCTGTACATTCTTCGAATATTGTAGCGTCAAAATACGGCAGTGACCGGATAAATTCTTTATCTTCGTCACTCACTCTTTCATCCCACCACTCCTGTTTTTCTTTCGTTGAAACCTCAAATACCTTAAGATATCCGCCTATGTTCTTGTATTCAGGATGGTTCTTTTTCTCTTCATCTGACATGTCATTTACATTTATATATTCAGAATGTGTGCAAGGACAATCACTCATGATGGCTCTAAACCTAAGCAGAATGGCATCATTGAATTTCATATCTGTATCATGATTAAACATCCTCACATTGGGTGTATCTGTGTTGCAGTAACCTGTGTTCCTGTTGCCTGCGTTCCAGTAACCTGTATTATATTTATCTGTATTACTCATGCCTATTTACAGCTCCTTTCCCTCCGCTATCTCCATGCCAATCCTCACGATCTGGCGGTTGATCTTTTCGTCTATCATCTTGTCAACTTCTTCACTGCAGCCATAGAGATAGATCAACTGGTCAAGCATGATCCTGACATCTGCAATCTCCTCGACTATACTGCACATAGCCTTTTTTACATTCTCCGGGTCTCCAGGACTCTTAAGCCTGTCCCATTTATTGATAGCCTGTATGAGCTCTGCACACTCCTCTATGCACTGTCTGCCCTGTGCTGTGGAACCATAGTAACTTGCTATGTCTCGCAGCTTCTTCCTCCTGCTGCCTAACTGCATTTCTCTCGTATTCATGCCTATGTTCTATCCTCCTTGCAATCATTAACCAATTTACCTGCTGCGGCTTCCTCGTTACCCGGATGAAGCCCAGTTCGCCATCATTTCGTATGAGCGGTCAAGCTGCTCTGCCACCCGGTTTCTGCCCGGATCATATGCTGTTCCATTGGTTCCAGATCGGTACTGCCTTGCTTCCTGGTTAGTTACTGCATCAATCACCCATCTTTTGATTGCAAGATAGTGTGACTTAGACTTATATGCCTTCTCCGCTATGTATTCATCCAGGTACTTTATTGCCTTATCTCTGATATCCTCGCCATAGTCGGCAGTAAGCTTCTCATATTCGGCAGCAGTTAAGAGTACATGCTTATACTCCCCATACTTCTTCTTGGGAGCCTTTGCCGCTCTGCTGCCGGCACTCTTGCCGGAAGAAGCGGCTATATTATCTATACTATTCTTATCTATACTATCCTTATCTAATCTAATCTTATCTATACTATTCCAACATTTGCTTTCATTTTGTTCACACTTGCTGACATTTTGACAGCAGTTGTTATCATTTTGCTGACAAATGTTATCAGAACCATTACACTCTGTGCCATGACAGGATATATCCGTATCCTGCTGCCCTGCGGAAGTATCATCAATGCATGTATCATCATCAGAATTAAGCCCGGAGCTGAAGTCATATGTCTTATCCTCTTTCACCTCAAGCAGTCTCTTCTCTTCAATACACTGTGACGGCTTGATTCTGCTTGTCTGTATCTGGTTATTAACCTTCCAGTGACGGATTGCTACAACACCGCTCTCAAACTGTATGATGAAACCCTTGGCGATCAACAGCTTCATGTCATCATCAGACGCAAGGATAGACCTCTTCACGCTCTTAGCATTGTTAAGAAAGCCCTCATCATCTGCGTTCATGCCCAAGTGAAAATACAATGCCTGGGCAGATAAGGGCATTTCCTTGAAATCATCACAGCCTATAACCTGTAACGAAAACATTCTTTTTTCTGCCATAGCTTACACCTCTCTTATCCTTATGCCGTATGTATACAACATAAGCTTTCTTTTTATGATATAGTCTCTGGTTTTAAAGCCTTTCGTATCTTCAACCACCAGTTCACCTTTTTCGTTGTCTATATATACAAAGTCCGCAAGATATGCACATTCCTTTTCAAGGATTTTCCCTTTTTTGAATGATCCTTTATGCGGACCTCTTTCATAGATCTCATTAGTCAACGCTCTCTGTGTTGGGATAAGGATATATTTCTTCTGCCTCTGCAAGTCACTGATCGCGCCGGAAGCTTCAAGGGCTTTCAACTGGTCATATCTTTGTGCTTCCTTCTTACTGTCGAACACAATGCCGTCAACCTCAACCTTCCGGCTGCTGTATTTGCTTACCTTGTTCTTGCTCATATCATCCTCATCTCCTCTACTTGAAGGGTAGATCATCCTCAATCCCCTCCGGAATACTCATGAAGCCGGAAGCCTCTCTTGGATCCGGAGCAGGTGAAGGTGTCTGCTGCCTTGAACTGCTGCCGTCATTTCCTGCCGTGTTCTTGCTCTCGGCAAATTCCTGTTCTTCCACAATCACATCTGTTGTATACACCTTGTTGCCATCCCTGTTAGTATAGCTGCCTGTCTGTATCCTTCCGCATGCACATATCTTCGTGCCCTGCCTAAGGTACTTTTCTGCGAACTCCGCTGAACGCCCAAAGGCTACGCAACTGATGAAGTCCGCACTCTGCTCATTGTCTTTTTTATATCTTCTATCTACGGCAAGGGTATACCTTGCCACTGCCATCTGTTCGTCTCCTTGCTGAGAATACCTGATCTCAGGATCCCTACACAGCCTGCCTATCAATATGACCTTGTTCATTCCTGTTCCTCCTCTTTTCTCTTGCTGCTACAAGTCGCTTTTCCTTGGCACTCATTCCAAGGATGGCAAGAGCCATAAGCATTAAGCCTAATGCTGTAAATAATATCCTTCCCGGCCTGCTTATACAGAAATCTGCAACATCTGAGAAGAACACGCAGAACAAAAGTATCACTACACTCATCACCGCAAGAGTTTCATATATAAAGTTTTCTATCATGCCGTTTCTTACTCCTATTAACTTCTTATATCCTCCATGTATCCCTCTCAGATACACGGAGGACAATTTTCAATTCATATCCTGTTTAACCAAACAATGCTGCAGATATATTTGAAGCAGGCTCTGGAGCTGCCTGTTGCTGATCGTGTACTTTCTCTGCCGGTGCAATCACTTCTGTGGCACCTGCGTCTATAACATCATCTTCATCATTCTCAACATAATGTGGTGTACCATCTTCACTGATGATTGCCATATCTCCCTCAATGGCTGTCTGAAGGTCAATAGACATAACACCCCACTTGCTTATAAGCTGCCTAAGCATTGTCTTATATGCCATGGCGTCAAAATTCTTTTCCCAGAACGTATATCCTTTCTGTGCCTTGTATCCCGGCGAATACTTCAAGGCATGTGCTTCCATCTGCTTCTTGCTCCAATACATTGCCTTTCGATATCCATTGACCAGTTCAAAAAATGCATAATATCCTATTGTCTCAGCTTCTTCCCGGGCGTCCCAGTCGTCAACCATAAGATGGACACGGATGTCCTCATTAAGAGGGTCGAAGTACTCCAGCTCTCCTTTCTTGATAGCAATTACATTGAGCTTCCTGTACTGTCCCGATCTTATAGCAAGTTGTATGTATCCCTTGTAGCCTAACTGGAACTGTGCAACCTTTCCCACATTCTTATCATTAAATGGCACCAGATAGTAATGACCAAGCTGCGGTGATGGTGAAAGCTTTAAGCTCTCACCAAGTAATGCTCCTGACAGTATTGATTGATTTGTACATTCCTGAAGTGCCGGATTTGTGTTGACGGCTGACACTATGGCTGATATGAACCTCTGACCATCCTTGCCACCTACAACACTATTAATCTGATTTTTAACTGCGTCTCCTGTAAGGTACGCTGTAATGCCCAACTTCTGCTGCCCCTTACCTTTCACTAAGCTGTTCTGTACTGCCATTTACTCACCATCCATTTCCCTTAAACACTTATTTATGTCAGTAAGAAGCTTATCCAAGGCTAATGCAAGAGTCTCTTCATCTGGCCTTTTTGCACTTTCTAACATATAATCAAAGCGTTTTTCTGCTTCTTCGTCACCAAAACGCTCTTTCAGGCTTTTCCTGTATTCTCTTATAGCCATAACCATGTCTGCGTGTGCCTCTGCCGGATTTCCAGGCAAAAACACATTTCCTTTATCTGATATAATCATATCTATCCCTCCTATATTGCCTTAAACTCTATGTTCCTGCCGTTGAAGAAGTCCTTCAATGCAAGTGCATCATCTGTTGAAAGAAGTGCTGCAAATGATACCCACTGCTTATTTTTATCTGTGGTTTTACCCTCTGCATTTTCCTGGTTTTCTATCGTTTCAGAGCCATTCTCATCTGCTCTTGGTGGCATTTCTTCCACAGTTGGATGTGTTGCCTTAGCTATTTCTTCTGCCTGTTTCCTTGCTTCTTCCCTAGCCTTTATCTCTGTTTCATGTTCAGCCTTCTTCTTTGCTATCTCTGACAGTCTCTGTGCTTCAGCTATTGCCTTATTAATATCCAGCGTCTCCTTGTACAGCTCAGCAGCTTCAAAGCCAAATTCAGGGAGCTTACTAAGTGTAAGCAGATCATTACTTGCCTGGTATATCTTTTCCTTGATAGCAGTTTCAATGCTCTTCATTGAAGTACTTGAATTAAGCCACTTATCATCCCATATCTTCTCAAGAGTAAGGAAGGTTTGTGCACCAAGAGTCTTGTGCAATTTCTTAATGGCTTCTGTCTTTTCCTGCTTCTTCTTTTCCTCAAAGTCCTTCACCTGCTTGTCAATGAGTGCCACAGGCTTGTCAATAATGCCTATGATTTCATTAATCTGTGCCTTGAATGTGTCGAAAGGCTTCATATACTCTCTTTCCTGTCTAAGTCTTTCATCATTCAGTGCTTTCTTCAGCTTGTTCAAGCTTGCTCTGTCTGCCTTGGCATCCTTCACCTGTTCATCTGTGTATACCAATGTTTCATAGAATGCCATCTTTTCTGTCAATTCCTGCTTCAGCTCGTCATAGTTGAATGTGATCTGTTCCGGTGTAGTCACCTCATTAATTCTTAATTCCATTGCTTCCTCCTTAATTCATAACCAATTCATACTGACTGGTTTCCTTATTCCTTGTGATCATATTCATGATCACTTCTGTCTGCCTTCTTCTTTCTTCCACGCAATCACAATGTTCTCCAGGATCCAAATTGGCTCCACAGCGTGGACATTCTCTGTAATACATTGCCATTTCTCCTTTTTCCCTATACGTCTGGAAGTAGTAGCGGCGGTCTTTTTCGGGTTTGAACCTTTTCCCAGAACTCAGCCTCTTTCTCTACAAGATAAGATATATCTGCCTCAATCTCTGAGCGTTCAACCACGCAAAACCTTGTACTTTTCTCCATAATCCGTTCCCCTTCCGGGTCCCTGTAATACTGCTTAAGCTGAGCATTCAATACAGCGAAGTCAAATTCAGTAACCATCAAGTAATGTAATATCTGTATGTAGTAGTTCTGAGGTAGTGCCGGGTCCCAAGGAACTCCCCACTTCTTTTTCTGACCGGGTGCCAGAATTTCCGTGGTCTTGATCTCAAGTATTCCTTTTCTCCCTGTGCTCTTCTCAACAAGCCACCCATCAAGTGACGCATGTGCATATGGGTATCTATCATTAAGCCACATGTTATTCTCAACGTAATTCACCTGATATTCAGGATGATCTAACGTAAACAACTCTCTAAGCAGTGGCTCTGCTGCAACTCCATATTTGACACACTCCTTATCTGATATATCTTCAGGCGGAAGATTATTAACCTTTTCCTCCCAAAGTCTTACATTGTCTTTCCATGGATTAGCACCCAGTATTGCGGAAGCGTCCGACCCGCCTATTCTCGTACGGTGCTTAAGCCATTCTTCTCGGTCATTAAGGACCATTACTTTAACCATCTGTTACAACCTCTACATAAATCCCCTTAAACATATTGCCATTACGCTCCTTTTCTGCTATCCTGATGTTGTGTTTTTTGTGATTTGCACCGGCGGACTGTTGTCCAATGGTGCTTTTCTATGCAATCATGTTCATAAGTTCATATATGATGGCTTCCTTTGCCACCTCTTTGGCGTCAAATGGTGGTACATGTCTACCTGCATCAAGCTTCTTCTTATATTTCAACAGATCCACAAGTGCAAGACTATTAATCCATGTGACTCCTGTTCCATCAAGCACAGCATATGTACTATACCGCCCACGCTCTGAGTACTTATCCAAGTCAGCAATCCTGCGACTTGCAGTAGCTTGGGACATTTGGAAGAACTCCATCATCTCAGCTTTTGTTATGTATGGAAGTCTTCCTATTTTTTTGATAGATATCTCTCTATCTATCATGTTTATAGTAGGCCTTGTCATATTCTCACCTCCTTTCTCCTTGATATCCGGTATCCTGACAATAGCTTTAGGAACCTCTTTTGTCACAGCAATCCTATTAAACGTGATATAACAATTCCTATTGCTGCCCCTACAGCCCCTAACACTGCAGGCCTCACAAAGTCATATATTATGTCCTGAATGAAATACGGCTCCTTAAGCTTCTTCTTGATCTTTCTGAACATGTTTTGGCTCCTTCTTCTTTATTATTTTCCTTTATTCTTCCGTGTGTTATAATTTTCCAACAAGTATTTATTTACATGGAGGGATTTTATGGCATCTATAATTGTTACAATTATTTCAGTAGTCGGATCATTTGTTGTAGTCTACCTAACAGCAGTAAAGGAATTATTTACGCAAAAGCATCAAATTTGCCGAGAACAGCTTGATAACTTCTATATCCCTTTCTACCAGTTCTATTGTCGTGGGCTCCTGTTCTATAACAACCTCAGTCAATTGGGCCTTGAGTCAAGAAGTAATCTCTTAGATTTATTGACCAGTAACATTTATCTTATGGAGCCTAAATCACAGGCACTTTATACTAGTTTCTACCTTGCCTTTCTCAATATGCTTGAAGCCGAAGATGGCAACAAGGATTATCCTTTAGATAAATGTTCCGAAGAACTTGATATTGTGTTTATGAGACTAACAAACGCTGTATTCACCGAGTACAAAGGAATATTAAAGAAATGCAATCTCCCAGCACCTTCAATACCACAGCGGTAGTCCATCTATCTTTAAGTTCGCACACAATGGCTGATACATTTGCAATCAGAACAACTACTACCACTATCCAACTGAACATGTTTTGGCTCCTCCCACTATGTCTAATATGTTAGACGCGAAATTAAAAAAATAATTCACTAACGCTTCTGCCAAGAGCATCCGCTATTTTTCTGAGCGTTCTTGTTGATGTTTCTTTTATTGTCCCACTTTCAAGCCCAGATATAATTGTCCTAGATACTCCCGACTTAATGGCGAGATCTTCCTGAGTGATACCAGATTTTTCACGTATCTCTTTAACTCTATATTCCAAGTTACTCCCTCCTTTCTTCATGTCTAATTTATTTAACACAGCTAGTTTAACATGTTAAACATCGTATGTCAACAGTTTTGTTCATAATGTTTGACATTTTTTTGCCAGTGTTGTACAATATAGTAAACAAAAAGGAGGTGGACGAATGACGTTAGGCGAAATAATAAAACAATATAGAGATGATCATTCCCTTAGTATGGATGCATTCTCCGAACGTAGTGGAATAAGCAAAGCTTATATTTCCTTATTAGAGAAGAATAAGCACCCCAAAACAGGAAAAGCGATATCTCCATCAATTCAATGTATACGGCAAGCTGCTCAAGGTATGAATATTGATTTTGATGACTTATTTGCTCTACTAGATGGGAAAGTTGAAGTTAATACATCTCAGCAGCCACAAGCTATACAAGCTAAAAAAATTCCTGTTCTTGGTCGTGTTGCTGCAGGTATTCCCATAAACGCAGTTACTGATATTATTGACACGGAAGAGATATCCGAAGAGCTGGCTAAGACTGGAGACTTCTTCGCACTACAAATCCAAGGTGATAGCATGGAGCCACGGATTTATGATGGTGATGTAGTTATTGTGCGGCAACAAGAAGATGCTGAGTCAGGCGATATTGTTATTGCCATGGTAAATGGATATGATGCGACTTGCAAACGGCTTATTAAGTATGCTACAAGCATTGCATTAGTATCATTAAACAGCAAATACGAACCTATGATGTTCACTATGGATGAAGTAGAGACCAAACCAGTACGCATAATTGGCAAGGTCATAGAATTAAGAGGGAAATTTTAAAATTCATTATACTTAGGAGGATTTTTTATGAAGAAGAAACTTTTAACAATTATGACTATCTCTACATTGGCATTATCTCTTGCAGGTTGTGGCTCCAACGACACTTCCAATGTCACTACTACCGCCACCACAGAGGCTGTAACAACCGAAGCAACCACTGCTGCACCTACAGAAGAAGATACAACTGAAGCAAGCACTACAGAAGCTCCTACAGAAGCTGAGACACCTCAGGGCACCATAGATGATCTGGCACAGTATCTCTTAGATCAGGGAGTTGTTACCGGCTCTACAGAAGAAACCTTCTATACATATATTGGTGCTATAAATGGTTTCAAGTATCTTGACTCTGATGTGGAAGTATATGAGTACGATATGACATCTGACACATACCAGGAGATAGTAAATACAAATAGCGTAAGTGGTCTTACTGTATCTGCAATCAATGGTCCATACGTCCTTATATTCAGCAACGGCAATGTTGACCAGGCTGTTATAGACTCCTTTAACGCTTTTAAATAAAAGGATTAACCAGCTTATTACATACCTAAAAATTGAATAATGTATTTAATCGGGCAGCTGAGGGGTGTTACACCATATCCGTTCGAGTCTTGGAAAGGAGTGGTGCCTTATGAGTACATATGAGGAATTCATGGTTATATTAACCGTTGCGATACTTATTGTAGCAATTCTGAATTATAGAAAATAAGAAAAACACCTCGGCCTGACAAGCATACGAGGTGTTTTACTTTGGTCATGTTTGCCGGACGGATAGGTCGTATCTATCGCTCGGCTGTCTTGTTAAGTACATTATACAACATTTTAGGTATTTGTCAAAATAAAAAAATCCCCCAGGTGTTACCAGCACCCGGAGGATAGTTACCCACAAACCGAAGGCTTATGAATAACGCTAATTGCAAGCTATATTATACCATAAGCCTTCCACTTTTGATAGGCTTATTTTTTATGCCTATTTTTAGAATAGGAGGAATACTATGTGGTGTGAAACTCAGAAGAATGGAACAGTCAAGTATTGCGAGAGATACACAGATCCGCTTACGGAAAAGGTGAAGAAAGTTACTACTACCATGCCTAAGGCATCGCCGCAAAACAAGAATAAGGCGTCCAGAATATTGAATGCCAAGATTGATATGGCACTACAGCACTTCAACAAGGACAAAAAGATAACATTGTCAGAGCTGCAGGACATATATATGAATAACCAGGAGCTGAGGCTTAAGAAGTCAACTACAGCCAGAAACAAACGGATAACTGACTCTATAATTAAACTGCTCGGTGAAGATGTTATTGTGAATAATCTCACGGCTCAATATCTGAATGACTGTCTACTCTCCTCCGGCAAACCTGTCAGTACGCTCAACACATACCTCACAAGGTTTAGAGCTATGCTTAACTGGGGATACCAGAATGACTGGCACGACAATTACAGACTGCTAAATAAGATCAAGCTATTTGATGATGATACCATTGAGTGTACTGAGGACAAGTATCTTGAGCCGGAAGAAGTTACACAATTACTCAATTTCATTCAGGACCATAAATTATGGCACTGGTACTATGCTACTAATGTCTTACTCCTCACCGGTATGAGATCGGGTGAGCTAATAGCTCTGCAGGATAATGATGTTGATCTGAAGAATAAAGTTATACATATAACCAAGACATATGACCCTTTAAATAAACTCGTCACTACACCGAAAACGGACAATTCTGTACGAGATATACATATACAGCCTGAATTAGAATTTGTGCTCAGAGAATGCCGTCTTTGGCGTACAGAGATGCTCATGGAACGTAAGTTATCCAGCACTCTTCTAATCCCGAATATCCACACCGGCTGGTACATGTCCTATGCCGCATATGACAAGTTTATCCGGGAAACAACCGAGCGGGAGTTACATCACAAGATTACCCCACACAAGCTTCGTCACACCCACGCGTCCCTTCTTGCCGCTGCCGGTATGACACCGGAACAGATAGCCCGCCGCCTTGGTCACAGTCACAGTGATGTTACAAAAGAAATATATATTCATGTCACAGAGCAGGTTATAGAGAACGACAACAAACAAATAGATGGCATTTCCCTCATTTCATGATTCTGCCCCTTTTTTGCCCCTAAGCCTTTTTTAGGACATGAAAAAAAGCCTAAAACCCTTGATTTCCCGTGGGTTTTAGGCTTAAAATTCAAGTCCCGCCGCCGGCATTATATACAGCCGTGTCGTCATGGCAGTTGATAATAAATTAATTTTACAACCTTGCAGATGTGCAAGGTTTTTTTGTTAAGGCAACGAGTTAAATGCAATATGCAATTAATTACTTATCTTTTTCGCCACAACCACATATCTTCCGTCGTTCACATGGTATGAACAGGTGGAAAGGGTTATGAGCTTGTCTCCATAATTTGCAGTTGAGTCAAAATCATATGTACAGCAGGATCTGATATACTGTATAAATTCATTAAACTCCTCTTCGTCCGCGGCGTTGTGGAAATCGTAATAGTGATAATGTTCCGTGTCTCCCTTCTCATATACCTGGGTTTTAAAGGCTGCTATGACCTCATAGGTTCCGGTGTCCTCAAGGGTATCAAAACTTATGTATTTATGATCCCGGTAGAAGCTTTCATCCCTGTACAAGGTCAGTTGATGGAACATGGTGCCGCTCTTCATATTATGTCCATATATGATGATATTATCCGATATATCATCACCTGTAGGTATGCAGAGATTATCTATGAAGAGACATCCCGCATAGCTGTACTCCCTGTCAAAATTCTTATGAAGATAATACTCCCTTTCGTCAGGGGTGTACATTACCGGATAATCTATATCAGTTCCATCTATCTTAAGCCAGCCCATAAAGTCTGTATTCGCTTTATAAAGCTTCTGATACTTTATGAGCACATCTCTTCCGTCTATATCCACAAGATCTGTTCTTTTTGTGTTATCACTACCATTTTCGGCATTTGAACTATCTCCCGCTTCTATATTTCCAACCCGGTCATCCTGAACCTCAACTATCATATTCCTGAGATCATCAAACCTTGCCTCCGTCTTCCTGCTCTTATAGTAATAGTTTATAATATATGCACCTGCAGAAACTGCGATCAGTGTAAATACCACAATAAGGATATCAAGCACTATCTGACGCTTCTTACTGCCTTTTGCAGCCTTATCCTCATTACCGGTCACACGGCTTTCATGATGGTTTTCGTTTTTATCTATCATGTTTCTGCATTCAAAGTCAGTCACATTTTTATTTTTATCTTTATTA
>ERZ1035032.100-NODE-100-length-69538-cov-13.228905_pt1 | contig 69538 bp, 87 predicted proteins | sample MGYA00520693_ERZ1035032 | MGnify/ENA primary metagenome ERZ1035032 (study PRJEB33766, sample SAMN09781740) | gut metagenome | biome: gut microbiome | host: Homo sapiens | place: Madagascar | study: EMG produced TPA metagenomics assembly of the PRJNA485056 data... | reverse complement strand
TAGTTAATTATTTCGTAAATTCTATCATATATTGTGCAAACACAGAGCCTACATAGCATAATGTCATAAGTATTGCTGCAACTGATGCAATTACAATATCTACTGTTCTTAACTTTGGCGTTGCTGACCAAAATATCGCACTAACTATCAAAAAGATAGTTCCTAAAATTGCTAATAATGCTACCATTTTATATTTTATTTATATCCTTTACAGGATTATTAGTTACTAAAGCTCATTAAACTCTTTCTGAAATCTCTGTTTCGTTTCATTCAGAAGCTGCTTGAATTTGGTTTCAAAAACTTCATCACACATTGAAAGTCCCCAAATAGCATCAGCAAGTCTATTATTGCTTGATTCTGAAGACATATTTAAGAGTTCTTCGGTTTTGGGAATCAAGCTCTTAGCTAAAATGTTAGCTCTTTCTAATTTGTCTATATTCATATTCTATCTATTTATACCCGAAGGAAGTTCACTAACCAGAATCACGTTATCATTTGTTACGTTGATTCCCTTAATTATCTCTACCTTGTCCTCATGCTGAAAGCAGACCTTTCGTTTACCTAGAGAACTCAATACTTTTGCTACTTGTTCTGATGTCATATTCTTGCTTTATGCCCGAAGGCGGTTAATATCTATTATTTATCACAACAAGTGCAGTCATAGCACAATCCATACTTTTCTTCACAAGGAATACATACATCAATATTTCTTGCACATCTGTAATAATCTTCACCATCACCTATTCGTTTGCCACAGATATTGCAATAGTGGTCATAGTTTGTACATCTTCTTGCCATACCTACACCTCCATATCTGAGTTAATATTTAAGCCAAAGAGAAGGTGCTGTAAATCTGATACGCTTTCTAGCTTAACAATAAAAGGACTTAGCTCACAAGTAATCTTCAAGTCTTGACTAACCTTTATGGTCGGATAGCCATTGCGTTTGAAGGTCTTATAAAGAATCTTTGTGTTATCATCAGATTGTTTGCTATGAGTTGCTCCGTACCACCCATTCTTCTCTAGAATATCTGGAGTGAGAGGTATCGGAACAATATTACCATTATCAGCATATTGAATTTCTCCGTTCGGGAACTTGATTTGATATAAAAGTCCTTCATTTTCGTTTTCAACACCAATTACCTCAACGAGGTATTTCTTTATGCCTACATATACAGAGACTAAATCTCCTGGAATATATTCTAACTTATTCATACTTTTTACTTATTAAATAATTTAAATACACAAACCACATCTGCCAACATGTAATTTACATTCCAGTTCATTGCAGATGTTATAATATTCTTCTTCTGTTATATTGTATTTGTCTAACACTTCCTTTGTTAAAGGCTTTGGGTCAAAGTATATATCACCACAAGCATAAGGTTCTGCACTTTCAATATCATGGTCTTCCATATCACCAAAGTCTTGTTGTTCAGCATTCCTTCCATTAATGATGAATACCTCCAAACGGCAAGGTAATGCACGAAAAGGTCTAATAACTAATTCCATATACTTTACTTTTTAATATTGTTAAACTTATCCTTGTAAGGACAATTTTCAGCTACAGATTCTATATCGTAGCTTTCCCCTTGCAACTTACAAGAGATACAATCGCCATACCCAAAGTTCCATACAATAAATTGTGGGCATTGGACTTCTTTGCATATTTTCTCAATCTCGTTCATACGCTTTACTTTTTACGATGATTGTACTTTTTAATAGCATCCTTCTTAGAAGCTGCCATAATCTTAACACCCTTGATAGTGAACTCATGCTGAGTCTTTGGCTGACATTTCTGTTTGTCAGAAGGAACACTACCTATATTACTTTTAAACAGTAATCGTTCCTTTTCGATAGGAGGTGAGGGTAAATCACTTAATGGATAATAAGAAGGAAAATCACCTGATGAATAATCAAGGTGAGATATTACACCTAATGCTGATAATAGTTTCATACGCTTACTCCTTAACTTCTTTAAAGATTATACTTTTGCCGTCAGGAAGAGTGCAATTCAATCCCAAATCAAATGCACTACAATAATCTTTACTAAAGAAGCATCCATTGCAGCCCCCTCCACGTTTGACTACTTCAAGAGTAATAGTTACTCTTTCTCCAACTTTAAGCTCTTTCATTTTAATCTCCTTCTTTATTTAAATTATCTACCCAAGTATCTAAAGCTTTAATACATTTATCAGGAAGTTCTTTAGCTGTAGGATTATCTTTCAGATAGTCTATTGTTCCTCCTACACCATATATTATATATAATTCTCTCTTAGAAGGAACAAATGTAATTACTAATGTTGAAATAATTAATAATGTGTATGCCCAGTTTTTAGTCTTAGTAAAACGTTTGTAATCAAGTGTTTCAGATATTTCATCTGTCGTACAAGCTATATTTGCAAGAACACTAGCAACACTGAATATCAAACTTACTATAAATATCAATACAAATAAAAAATTTATATTATCTAAAACGTTTATCCAATATAATGTACTCATTTTTTACCTCTCTTTCTGTTTAAAAGTTTTTGACCATATTCTTTTGGTGTGGTTGTGTTAACTATTAAATTCTTCGGTATGGTTTCTTTTGGTAACCTTTGATAAAGGTAGTAACCATCAATATCACGGTAATTCATTTTTATCTCCTTTCTTTTTAGGAACATATTCGTCTAACTCATCATTAAACTCATAGCAGTCTGGGCAGTAGTGCTTACCACCAATCTCTACCCATTCTGATTCCAACGCTTGCTCTTTTGCAGTTCCTTCGTCCGTCCAAGCAATTATACCATCATCCTCACCATAAATCTTTCCACATCTATCACAAATGACAGAGTACATAGTAACAGGGTTAATCATGATAGCCTCCTTTCTGTGTTTTAGGAAGTAAATCCTCAACATATAACCAACGTTTAATGCCTCGTATTTTACGTTGTGTACTCCATTCATTGTTTGGAATCAAAGGAGAATTTACACCAACACGCCATCTTCCTATCTCTTGGGCAAGAAATGGTTTATCTTCGACAGGTTCTTCGCTTGCAGGATGCCACAAGTCCTTTATAATCGCATTGATTGCCCACCTAGCACAATCGTAGAAGCCATTTACGTAAGTATATGCGTGAACATTATCATTAAAGGCACTACTTTTTAAAGCTCTATCACAAGCTTCTTCTATTTTCTTATCGTCTATCATAATTCTAATTTTTATTTTAACATAATTGTTAAATATGTAATTATTTGTTAAGCAATAGTTAATCTTGTTGCTTTTATTATTAACTTTGCACCACTGAAACAAAGTTCATATAGATTGAGTTGGCGAAACCGCTATCGCCACACTTCTTATGAAGAAATTAAAAGTCCAATGCTGCAACGTTGGACTTTTTTCATGTATCGTGTAAGCGGCACGATATTCTGTCCATTGAATAATGGAAGACTTCAACTCAATCATTATGAATCAAGTTTCAGGAGCAAACCAAGATAGAGTTATCTTTTGTGCCTACGTGGTACGTAAAGATGGGAAGGTTATTCGTCCTAAGAATGGGAAATGTCTTGTCATTCCGATTAAAGGCTAATACCTAATTTCTCTTTAGGTTTCGAGGGTAGTTGCAGCTACCCTTCTTTTGCTTCCTTTTTAGTAAAACAATCAAAGTACTTTTCTTCAAACTTTTCTTCTGTTAGCCACTCTTCGCTATGTTCTGTTCTGAGATAACTTTAGTTTCACCTGAGACAAAGCCTGCTTCATCACGAGGAGTATTTTCGCTCATATAGATTGTAGGAACACAGTTTACAGATTTATAAGAGGTTATATATTCGTCAGAATATGCTAAATGACCAGTTTCTCGAAACTCTATGTCTTTGAGTGATGCATTTTCACTATTATACCACTCTCTAGCTTTTTCAAGAGTGATAGTTACATTTCTTGTTTCCATATTACTCTTTATAAATTGCGTCTAGAATTGATCTAAAATTAGGGCTATCGATTACTGCCTGTGCGTCTGCAGTGTTCTTGAAGTAGACATTACTATCTTTGCAATGATATTCAGCATTTATATTATATTCGTTTAGGATATAGTCGTAATAGATGTAATTTTTATCCTCCTCACTATCTCTCCACTCAGGCTTCCAATCTCCGTTGTAGTACTTAGCGATGTTTATCAGCTGAGCAATAGCTTGCGCCTTGATTCCAATCTCCGAATTAACACAAAAACCGAGTTTTACTATCTCTTCGTAAGTAATATCCTTCTTTTTTCTGAGCATTATTACTCCTTTTGTCACGTCTGTATTCTCTGTATCTATCTCCATGCCTCCAGATATGTCGATGATAAGTTTGTTATCTTTAATTTCCATATTTTTAATTCTTTAAGGCACAAGTGAAGCCCCTCAGAATGCTCCACAAGTGCCGTGGGTTATTCATCTACTTCTGTAAACACACCGTTAATTAATTGATAGTACGTATCCGCTTTAATGCTTTCTCCATCTACACATTCAGTCTTGACGCAAACAGGAACGTAACAACCTTTCCCTTCACTAAATACCCATTCTGCAAGAGTAATCCACGAACCTATTTTTGCTTTTGCCATTGATTTATAGCCAGCACACATGATTACAGAATCTGCACCTATACTATCTATCTGAGCATTGTCACCGCTCGAACCTATCTGCTTTCCCCTTTCGCCATTATCAATAAGTGAGCTATCTGTTTTCACCTTAGATGGCGATGTAATGTCTTTTAACCATTCTACTCCTATATTTATGATGTCAGCAAGCTTCAATTCTGCCTTAATTTTAATGTGAGACGAACAGACTTTTGTAGAGTTATCTTCTCTATCAATAATGCCTGATTGCTCTACCTCTGCGAAACGAGATTTTAGCATATCGTAGTGGTCAAAAACCTCTAATGGAGATTCACAAGCATGAAACCCTCTTTCGCAACATTTTATACGTCCGCCCATTTCGTATTCTTTACCCACTTCGTACTGGAAATCTCTACAAGAGAGTGAGGAATCGAAACCTTTGTATGATTTTATAACTTTTTCTGCCATGATGATTGATTTTATTAATTACTTGTCGTAAACTAACTTATATTGCTCTAATTGCGTTTCTGTCATTGTATACTCCTTGTTATACTTATCACGCTCTGCTCTTGCTTCTGTTATATTGATGTAGCTTATGATGAAAGCGACAATCAGGATAGCAACGATAAAGATCCAGGGATAGCGATAGACAGCTTTGTTTATTGCTCTTGCTGTATTCTTTGTGATAGTCCATAGCGCTTTGCCTATGAGCTTAAAACATTCCATTGTTGTAAGGTTAGGAATGAAGCTAATGTCTGTTTTCTGTGCCATTTTACAATGTTTTTTGTTAATGATTATATGTGGCAATCATACATTGTCAAAAGAGTGTCAGGCGAAAGTGGTGCAAGAAGTAGTTTCACTTCTTCACCCCACGCATCCTTATTCTTTTCGTCTGTCACTACCGCCCACCAACCCATTTTGCCACACTCATACCATTTTCCGTCTTTAACAACTGCGAATGCTGATATTTCTTCTACATTGGATATATCCTTAATGCGAGCTTGGTCGCAACGACCTTCTGCCTTTAGTTTCTTGATGTAATTAAGGTCTTCTCTTGAATATAACATAGGAAATTTCGGATAGTATAATGGAGCTTTCTTCGATATATCCTTTAAATGAAGTCTTCCAGCATATCTGCCTCCCATTTGATACCAATCCCATTTGGCATCATCATTATAGGTGTGCCAAACGCTGCCGTCCTCATGTATCTCAATATTCTTACTTCCATCATCTATATTCATACGGTAATATTTCACGGCATCCTCGTACATCTGTTCGTCCGTCCAGTTAAGATGCTTTGGAAATTCGTTCTCGATATAATCTGCATGTTCCTTGCCACAGTTGGCAAGATATGCATCTTTATCTTGTAGGAACACATCATAGTATTTCTTTTTGTATTTCTCAATCTCCTTACGTTTCTCACTAATAAGCTGCTCTTTGGTCATATATAAATGCATTGGCAGCACTAGATTTTCATCATACTTGGCGAGTTGTTTATCAGGCTCATCGCCAATTACCAATGTTGAAAAATGACTCATATTTATCTATATATTAATTCGTTTTCAATTCTAAAATTTACCTAGTTCGGTTACACCAGTTATTTGTTGACTGCCAATATCCTGCGAGCCAAATTTCTTTTGGTGTCGCCTTGGGATGAGCTTTAAGCCATTCCTCGGCTTGTTTGTGAATGTCTGCCATGTTAAGTATCTTCTTTTCGTTTAGAGTCTTGTTTAGCTTTGTCTTGAACAGATTTAAGAGTAAATCCAGTAGGCACAATAGCATTGCGTCTACGATACTCTGCATAAGAGATAGCATTTTTCTTAGCCTCTTCCGCTTCACGTCTTTGTTGTTCCGCAAGCTTTTGCGTTTGGATTTCGGCTCGTTTAGCGTAGAGTTTCAGCATATAACTATCCAGAGATTTAAATAGCTTCTGAGGATTAAAAGTTCTGCCGACATAGATTTCTTCATACTCGCCTAAAGAAAATTCGTAGAAGAATCGTGTTAGCTCAGAAGGCGTAAGATGATAGTATTGTTGTCTGATACGTTGCGCTATTGCCTTGAACTGATAAGGAGTTGTTGTATCAATCGCGCCGATAACCATAAACAGATCTATCAGCATAATACGTATCCAAAATTCACTCGCTCCTTGCTGAAAGTACTTATCTAAAGATACAAACGACATTCCACCCCTCGCTACTGCATCATAAACAGAAGTGATTTCGTCTGTTCTGTTGTTGAGCGTAGGGTATTTGTTGAGGAATGTTTGATAGTCTGCGCCATACTTAGCAATAGCTTGCCGACATTCAGATGGTAAGGATTGAGTTAATTTTGTCGAAGGTTCGTTGCTGTTGTTCATAGCTGTTTACTGAATTGTTTTTAGGAGCGAAAAGTCCCGAATAGTTGTTTGCCATCGAGTAGTTGACAATAACCTTTGCGTATTCAGGATTACCATTTGACATTTGCAGGAGTCTCTTTTTCAGAGATTCAAGACCACGAGGCTTATAAGATTGTCGTTTTTCTTTCTTGTAAGCAAGCCATTCATCGAGAGCTTCTTGACAAGGATAAGCGGTTATCTGCTGTTCCTCGGCAACATCGAAGTCTTTGAGGTCATAACCGAGAGCAAAGGCTGCTCCCATCAAGAAGGTTCTTTGCTTTTCTCTGTCTGTAGAGAATAGTTCAGCAGACTTCTTTCTAATTTCCTTCGGTAGTATCATAAGCTATAAATATTGTTTTGCATTGTCTATTTCGTGTTGCATGTGCATAAGAGCGATATACTCATCAGAAGAAGGAATATATATGCCTGCAATATTACTGCTCCAGTTACGGAAGCGAGTGATTGCCAACGATATCTCCTCTTGTGTGAGCTTAGTTGTAGACCTTAGATATTCCCTATCTGTATCGAGTATATCATCATGCTTCTGGCGAACAAACAAGTCTCTATTAACAATCCTCTTAAAGTAGTAGCTCTTAACTTCGTCAAGCGTATTGCCTGTTTGTAAGCCGAAGTAAGCAAGGATAGTATGAAGGTATGAATTGGTTTTTAAGGAACGAGGTTGCTTGTTTACGACCTCGACCATTGCTCCTTGTTTTATCAGCTTGTCTATACGAAGCTTCAAGTTTTCTACTTCAAGAGGATTCTGTGTGTTATACATCATGTTTAGAATGGCAAGTCGTCTGATTTACCTTGCAATGCAGCCTGCTGTTGAGGTGGAAACGGTGCTTGTGGCTGTGCGTTTACAGGTGGTTGCCATCCGTTGTTTACAGGTGGTTGTTGTGTAGCCTGCTGTGGCTGATTTGCACGAGCAACATTCCATGCTCTTACAGCGTTAAACCAACGGCCTTGATATTCGTGAGCGTCAATATCGTAAGATACCGTGACATACTCACCAACCTGCAAGTTAAACTGCGCGATTTTTTCATTCATAACATCAAAAGCAACCTTCTTAGGGTATTGCTCTATTGTTGTGATAACTGCTGTTTGCGAACTCCACGCAGTACCTTTTGCGGATGTACCACTCCTTGTAGGCAACACCGCGATAATCTGACCTGATATTTCTGCCATTTACTTATTTATTAATTATTTCGTCAATGAATTTATTTGCGAGGATAACACGCTCTTCCATAAGCTTTATGTCATCCTCTACTCTCTCGATTTCTGCCCAATAGATAGGTTTAGACAGCCAAGGACAATAAGTTATTAAGATACCGCTATTTGCGCCTGTACAACTCATTTCTGCCATCATCTGCCAATAGTATTTAGGCTCGACCTCTTTGAGCGAAGCTGCATCATGGATAAGTGTGCGATACTTCATATACGTATTGATATTCGGGCATTTAATCTCAATTATCTTAATATCGCCACCATCACGACCATAGATTGCACCATCAGGAGAAGCTGCGAAGTAAGGTATGGTGTCATGTTTACAAGAAGATACTTCAGCTATTTCCACACCATGGTTAAGTTGTGCAAAGCAAGCACGTGCCTGTTCTTCCATGTCAGCACCCCACTGCATAGCCTTTGTGGTGAATGATGTTTGATTGATATAGTCTTGGAAAATGTCATCATCATTCAGGAATGCAGGGTTAAAGAGACGTTCGCCAGCGACTTGGAACAAATACGCTTTAGCGGTGTCGCTCCATAGATCTTCCTTCTTGCGCCCAGACTTCATAATGTCTGCGACCTTAGAACCAGTTATGTGACCTACCCTATTTCTGTACCACGCCAAGCTGCGCTGCTCGATACCCTCGACTATCATTTATCATCCTCCTTCTTTGCTGCATCAGCCTTGGCAGCTTCAGTAGCCTTAGCAAGAATGGTCTTTTTATTCTCCTCGGTGCGATAAGGTTTCATCAGCTCCTCGACCGTTGTATCTCCGTCTTTGAGTGATTGCGTGATACCAAGAAGTAGAGCTATTTGGTCTGCCTTGATTTGGTTAACCGTCTGCTTACCGCATAGCATTACAACCTCCTCTTCGGTTATGCCGTACTCTTCTTTGAAGAAGTCGATACACTTCTTTCTACGAGAGATTATCTTTTCTTCGTCAGAGAGGTCGCCAGTGATGAATCGCTGAGCTGCCTGATAGACCTTATCTGTAATTGCCTTTGGGATAACAGAGAATACCGCATTACGATAAGCTATAGAGTTTGCAGCGTTACCTGTAACAGTAATCATATCATCAGAAAAGCGTTTGCCACCCTTACCGATGATAGACCTACGAACCTCGAAAGCTGTGGCTACGTTGTTCTCCAAGTCCCAACAAGTACCACGACTGATAACCTGCTTGTCGGTAATCTGGACGACCTTTGCTTCAGCCCTCATATTACCCCAATTACTTACAATGAGCTTTGCAAGGTGAACGCTTGGTCCAGTGATTGGTTTACCACCACGAGGTAGAGCATAGCCACAACTCTGTGCGGTTGCGTAGTCCATTGTAGCCATAGCGATAGAGTTGTTTACGCTTCGCATAAGGTCTCTTGGATATTGCTTGGCTGTTGCCACCTGCGAGTCGACATTTGCACGTTCTACTGCATCTACTTGAATAATGCTTTGGTCTTGATTGACCTGCAAGACCTCATATTCGTTATTTTCGTTTTCCATAATTAATATAGTTTTATTTTAATTTTATTTTTAATGATGTGAACCTCTCTATGTCTCTATCGTAACATTTACCTGTACCCTCTATGTAGTTAGCAAGTACTGCTCGAAATTGAATGTCGTGTATCGTGTTACGAGGGAGATTCATTAAGAGGTCGTATATTTTACGTTTTTTGCTTATCGCACGTGCCATGTTAGGATTGTCGTGTTCAAGCCTTGCGAGCAACATTGATACAGACATAGGCTCTACTCTTTAACTTGCACGTCTAAGACGGGCGATTCTACAATAGCAACATTACGGTAGTCGAGTTGTACACTACCCATGATGTTTTCTATATAATGCAGTGCGGTCTTGATTGATAAAGCCTGAACGAGATAGACTACCTTTGTTCGCTTTTCTTTTTCAGTCTTTTCATCGACAGTAATAAACTCCAACTTAGCCTTAAAGAAGTTCTCGTTATTAGCATTGTCTGACAAAAACACTTCCTTATAAGGAGTAGGATTGATATTCACAATATCATATTCCTTGCAGGATTTCATTTCTTCGGAGATAATAGCTTCCGCTTCCGTGAAAGATGATGCTTCGATAGCGTAGACTTCTCTTACTTTCTTTTCAGAGCCATCCTCTTGTGTTTGTAGCACTTTGACAACAACCTCGGAGAAGTTGCCTGTGTGTGAATTTAATTTTGTTTCCATAATATATGCTTATTTAATTAGTACAATCTCGAACGACTATCACACATATCATCCAACGTTTTAACCTTGAACCACTTCTTAGGTTTATTTTTCTTGCTATAGATTGCCATTTTACTAATATATAGGCTACAGGCAAGATGGAACGGTGATATGTTGCCACCAAAGAACTCTGAGCTTTCTTCACGGCAACTATACTTGTTGTGACAGAATGATACACAACTCTGACACATACGTGGTGTATGACTTTTCATAACTAAAATTGTTATTCGTATCGCCACTCCCAGTTTTTACAATGATAGCCATAGCCTTTCTTTGGGTTAGGGCAAGGATCGCGAAGTAGGCAGTCGATACAGGTTGGTTTATAGCTTGGTGCTAACTTACTTTGTTTCATTAATCAAAAAGATTAAGCTGTTCAACTTTTGGTTTTTGCACCTCATCTATGAGATTCGGGAACTTCTTTGAGTAAGCGGAAATGATTTTGTTTGGCTCACTTGGAGAAGTTGCTGTTGGATTCTTTAATGCGAACTTTCGTATTTCGTTTATAGCTTCGTTTATAGCGCCTATCTCTGTATTGAAGGTACGTTTACTTGCTCGATACATACAAGGCTCGCCAAGACCTAAATTGTTAAGGTGTACGGTATAGCCAAATATCCACCTACCATTATAGATAGATGTCTCAATAAGAAAAAAGGGCTGCAACCAATCCTTTGGTTTTTCCATCATCAGAAGTTCGTTAGGATTGGTACAGACCTCATTATCATTATAGACAAATTCTTTACTCGTCAACTTCTTCATCTTCATTTTTATTAATCCCTATTATTGCGAACGCTGCGCACACAATAAAGAAAATAAACGCTGTTACGAAGAGTGATATAGCAATTATAACCATGCTGATTTCCTCCTTAATTTAGTAAACAAATGGCGACAGCACCAAAAAGGTACTACCGCCATCGTGACTAACATTATAACAAATAAATTAAAAACGGTTAAGTAATTCTTCATAGTGGAGTTGCGAGGGCTCGAACCTCGCTCGTCAAGGGACTTACCCAGGGACTCGGTACACAACGCAAATAATATATGAAACACCTCGTAAACAATGCAAATCTGTAAACATTGCAAAACGTTGCTCCAAGTTTGCCAAGCTGTACGACTATCTTTTTGCTCGTGCGAACAACTCCAGTTTGCTGACGGATGGCTGCAAGAATCCTATTTCCATGGTTTGCTCTTTGCCCAAGAGAGCACCACCCGTCAGCGAGGGCTATATTAAGAGCGCACAAAAACTCTACAGATAACCAACATTAAATCCGAGCCTTTTCGCTATGTTTAAGAAAAGCGAAAGCTCAACATCGTCAACATCAGTACCAACGACCTCATTTTCAACAACGTTGAAGTAAGATTCTCGTCTATCTGACCTCAGGAATGCAATTTTTCTCATAGTTTTCTTTTTGTAAAAGGAGGCTTCTACTGCGAATATGAAGATTTTATGACACCATCCGATTGCTCTGCCCACCGAGCGTATCGACCTCCATTCTACAGGACTTATTATAGTCAAGTAGGGGCTTATGAAAAGAGCTAAAACAAAGTGTTCTTTTAAGAGAAAGGTGGCGAGTGCTTTCCGAGGCTTTAATCCAGCAACACTCAACCACCTCTGCAAAATCAACAAAGATATGAAACAATCAATCTGTATATTGACATCCAGAAGGAGGATAGTCGATTATCTTCCAATCGTCCTTCTTTAGATGTATTGCTTCACGAAACACCACGAAAGGCTCGCCACCATGTCGCTTCTTGTTGTGAGCAACAATCTTATTGATTATACCCTTTGCGGTTATTCTGAACTCTCGCAAGGAATGAGTATAGTCAGACTTGACATCGCAGACGATAAGCCTATCTCCTTCCCAAAAGATAAAGTCAGGCTTATAGTTATGTCCGCTTATCATCAAGCGCCTGTTATACTTAATCTTCGTTTTGAGTTGCTTCGGAACAATCATATAGAGCGAAGGGTGGATGTTTAGCTTTACCTGTCTATGTATGCAGGTCACTTGCTCGTCCTGTAAGAGCTTTCGATGATAGAGGTATTCTTCCCTACTATCATATTCAGTACCATCAGGAGACAGGTACTTATGTTGCATTACCCTTACCGCCATCCTCGTCTTTCTTCTGAAGGGTTAGATACCAGAGCTAAGTATGCGCTTGCTCCGAAGCGTTGCCACAGCTTTGTCTCAAACTGCACAAGGTACTCACCTTCTCTTACTATAGGTAAACCAAATGTCCTTTCAGGGCGAAGGTAACAGATTATTTCGCCTGTATCTTCGTCACGATCAATCTTTCGTATGCAGTCGAGAGCTTCAAGCTTCCCGATATTCTGCTTTTCTATCTTTATATGTTGTATTACTTTCATATCTATTTTAAGTTAAAGGGGCAGGGAGGATTTAACCGCCCTTACCCCACGAAGAAAATAATCTAAATAAAAACAGCTCTATCTTCACAGACTGAGCTGTCTGCACTAAAATAATGAAAATCTCTTACAATGAGTATATATTATATTAAAGATGAGAAATCTTTTAAGAGCAGTCCGACTTTCACAAGCAGGACTGTGCAGATTCACGAACTAATTTACTATGAAGATAAGTAAATATCAATGATGTATTTATTTCAATTCAGCTTTCGGAAGTCCTTCCCTCCACTAAAATGTTATTTCTTAATCTTTTCAAAAACTTAATCGTCTTGATGTTCACACTAGCGTTTTCGTGCATTTTAAAGCCTTCGATGTCACGCAAAATGGGTCTGCCTTTCGTACTACCAAATATAAAGCATTCTTTGTTCTTCCACCGCACCATATCATAGCGTTGAAAGCGAGACTTGCCTATCTTATGCGATGCAATACAAGACCTGCGAATGCCACCTTTTTTGGGGTTTGCTACGTGTAAAGCTCTCGTATGACGAGGAACACAACGACACAAGAAGTAAGATTTCAATCGTCTTGCGTGAACGTTCTTTGCAATACAGAAAGCATCGGCAGCGTGAGTCTTGGATATTCCATTTCCAATACGTGTATGCTTGGTAATGTAACCATAGGTTAGACGAATATTCTGAAACTCCGCTTTCGCTCGTTTGTATATTGCCCAACGCATAATATTCATCACCGCTGCATCACGTAAGGAACTCCCACGCTTGATTTTTAAATCAAACTCGCCACGATGATAAGCCTTATGACAGGTCTCACACAAAGTAATTAAATTGCTTGGAGAATTACCGCCAGTCTTTCGACTTTCTAAGTGGTGAACGTTTAGAATAGGGTCTTTACTCTTGCCCTTGCAATGAACACATCTATGCCCATCCCTCGCTAAGACATACTCTCTAACATTCCAAAATCCCATCTGCTCGCCTTGTTGATACTCCTCACCATTGATGTCTGGATTCTTGATTTTCTGAGCATCGAACAGAGCGACCTCGATAGTAGTCTTTGTTATAGGCAGCAAGTCACGAACCAAACGAATAACCTTTAAGTGGCTCTCAACCTTTTGTTCAATGCTCGGTGCAAGCCAACAATCCTTCTTCTTTCGGTTATCAAAACGAGCCTTACGGTACCGTGTCTTACGGTATCGCCTTGTTCGTCTTAACTCTCTTCGAGTAGAGAGAAGTTTAGTAATATCATTCCTTAGCTCGACTTGCGCTGCAAACAACTCTTTCTTTTCGGAACTTGCCGACACTCCAACGTGCTTTGAACCTGCATCAATACCAAGGCTCACTTCTTGTGTATAAGTTGTATTATCATAATCCAGCTGCACAACAAAAGGAATACGACTAATCACATGAGCCTTACCATGACGAAGAAGATAACCTATCCTCCCATTACGTTCGCTTGGCATTAAAATTTTGCCATCCTTACTTTTTACGTAAATCATAAACTCAAAATTAATTAAATTAATAAATCTCACCTCGAAAGGTGGTAATGCGCCCATCGCCAATGTTATAGGGTGGTTTCTCGCTCGCAGCACCGCAGCTTTCGCCACTTTTAACCACGAACCGCAGAGGACAGAACTTGGACGGACATCCTGACGTGCCTATATATTCACCCTTAACGTAGTTCCCTAAATCCATTCGGGACTAAGGCTAATCCGCTTCGGACGATTGAATGGATAATCGCTCCAACCTAATTAATGGCTTCCGAAACTTGAAATTACAACAATCGAATATATAATTATGAATATTTTTCTAACAAAACTCTCTCTATTCTCACGAACCAAGAGAGACAACCAAATGAAAAAAAATAAAAAAACTGGTGACACGGAAGGTCTCGAACCTCCAACTGACGTGAAAACACATCGTTTTACCAATTAAAAACTACGTGCCACTTAATATGAATTAAAGTCTTTTGCTTTCATACGACTTGTAGAGTAACCTCTACAACCAGACTGCATATTGCGCTTACACCTATTATAATATATAGAGCTTCGTGTTTCCTCGCTCTTGCTACGACAATTCTTCGTTCCGTAGTAGTCAGCAAGGCAAAGCGTAAGGCAATGTCAGAATAACTGGATTTTCGTAATGCTTGCGTCCTTTTCGCAGGTCACGGCATTCAGTATGCTCTCTGCTACTTCCTTTACAAGCTTACTATTCTGTGTCAACACCATGTCAAAGAACTCCTCCTCTTTCATTTGTGGAGCCTCGTGGAATCGAACCACGTTCTCAGGATTTTCAGTCCTGCGCATACACCAAGTCTGCCAAAGCTCCGTTTGAGTGCTCAGAAAAAAAAGAAATTTCGATTAAAGGCTTCTGAACACTCATCCTCTTCGCTAAGAGGTGTGCAATCGATCCAGTCTTCACAGACTCACAATTAAAAGCATTCTATTAACTCCTATTAAACATTTGAAAATATCAGTAACTATTTGAAACCTAATATACTTTGTTTGCTTCAAGGAGACGGTCTACATCTTCCTTCAGATAGAATGCTGTATTCTTTATCATCGAATGTGGCAGCATTCCTTCTTTTCGGAGGTCGTGAACGTAGCCAGTACTCATACCGAGATACTTAGCGACCTCTTTGGTTGAGAGCCAAATCTTTTCAACCGATTCAACCATTGCTTTCTTGCGTGGCATAAGCTATTTTTCGATTAATGGAAGAATGTCGTGTTTCTTTAACTCGTCATATAAGAAAAGCCTTCCTTTCTGAGTCCACTTTGTGTGCATTACAGAACCTGCACTACCGTCACGATGAGTGATAGGAACTGTTTCTGATTGAACATAGCCACAAGGGAGATACTTTGAATAGAGAATCCACTGACCGCCAACTTTATGTTGAACACCGAAGTTTCTTAGCAAGACATTGAGCGCCTTTGCTGATAGACCGTAGTCTTGAGCAATCTGTGTTGTCGTTACAGTCTGCTTGCTCGAAAGAATTGTGTCTACATAACTAACCTTTGGCTGCATTTCGGTGATTGTAGCCGAGAGCTGAATAATCTCTTCATTCTTTGATTCGAGAGCAAGCTGTTGTTGTTCTATCTTCTCTTGTTGCTTTGCTGCAAGCATAAGAGCTTCTGCGAAAGATTGAGGAACTTGATATTGTTCTTTTTTCTCTAACTCTTCCCAACGTAGCACAAGTTTCGCTCTTGCCTCATCATTGAACTTGGTGGCAACATATAAACACTCTGTCCTATTGAGAATAAAACAAGGGACATCCTTGTATCCTCCGTTTGGCTGAGCCTGCTTATATGATGACAACGCAAAAATGCGTCCTGATACTTTCAACCACGCTTTTTCCATATTTCGGATACTTCTCATAACATCAGCATGTCGCATCCCAGTCACCTCAGCTATCTCAAGTGAGGTCATTGTTTCTTTTCTAACTATATCCTCCATATTCTTTTCTTTAAGAGTTAGCTTCTTTAATTTCCTTAGCGGTCATTGTTCGCTTCAAGGTTTCAGGTCGAGCTGTGCCGATTGTAATAACGTTGCCATTAATGCGACAGAAGTATTCGTAGCCATCTTTTCGAGGGTACATCTTCTTAACGTAGCCGACCGTATTCTTTGCGGAAATGCAAGCCCTATAGTCAGGCAGCTCAACCGTCAGCGTTCCATTTGCGCCAAGCTCGGTAATGTCGGGAACCTGTATTTTACTTGCTTTCATAACTTTGTTTTTACTTTTAATTATATTTTAGTTAAAAAACTTGGTGAAACCGAGTAAACTACCTATCTTTGCAGTGTTAAGTTATTCGGATTGGGATTTATCTCAGTTCCACCTCGTTTTTGTCTTTCTGTTTCTGATTGACATTTGCAAAGGTACATAAACTTCGGTAAAGTACAGAACATTTCGGTAAAATACTTCGGTATATTACCGAATTTAACGTTTCGAGGTGATTTAGTTACATATATTCAACTAAAATGCGTATGGGAACACTAAGTACAGTATCTGAAAGGTTGGATTACCTTATCAAAGCTAAGAACATGAGCGAAAACGCTTTTATGAAAGCGACTGGCACTAACAATGTCGGCAAAATGAGAAACGGAAGACTTTCAGTGACGGAAGGGACTATAAGTAAGATATGTAAATCCCTCGGTGTAAGTTACGATTGGCTTAAATATGGTATTGGCAACATGAATGATTCAATGAAATTTTCTTTTGACGAGGAGACCAGAAGAAAGATGGGTGATGCTATTAAGAGAGCTGTAGATAATTACTCATCCTTTCCGCAAATAGTCAATACTGGGTATGTGGGCGATAATAGTCAAAACATATCAAATGGTGTGACCAGAGCAAAAGAGCGTGAAGAAGCAACTATACAAGAGAAGAACTCTCAGCTTATTCAAATTATCAACGCTCAAGCAGAAACCATAAAAGCTAAAGATAACGAGATACATCTTTTAAGGAAGATACTTGCAGATAATGGCATTGAAGTTTGATTTGCGAACAATATGCGAACACTAAAATTTGCAAAACGGTATAAAACATTGACAAACAATAAGTTATAAAGATATATTATGATAACAGTAACGAAACATACTTTTTTAGTTTGCAACTTACTGATTATCAAGTGTTTCTAAATTTAGTAATACCTAAAAGGTCGCAAAATAGGTACAAAATCGTGCATTAAATGCGAGAAAATGGGTGGTTTTGCGAACATTTTGCGAACAATATGCGAACAGATTTGTAGTTGTTCGCAGTTGTAGAAAGGAGATTGAATTATGAAAGTCTACGTTAACAACAGAGACTTGAAAGTATTTTTCGACATCACTTTCAAGTATAAGAGATTCTTGGTTTCTACAGGTCTACAGACAACAGAGAAGTTTACTGGCATGGTGTTTCCGAAGTCGGACAGGTCAGCTAAGGCAAAGACCGCAAGACTGGCAGCACTATATGCAAGCGTGGAAGATTACATCCTAAGCCATCAAAGTGAAACGGTTGACGAATTGAAGCTACACCTTAAAGAAGTCGTTACAGGCGCGAAGAGAAGCGACAGGAACTCTCTCGTTAGCTATATACTTAGTATCGCCAAGACTAAAGAGAGATACAATACTAAGAGGAACTATGAGCGTGTAGCGAGAACGGTTGAAGTTTACGACAAGGATTGTACATTTGAGTCGGTTAACAAGAGGTGGCTAACATCGTACATAGACCACGAACGCAGAAAAGGCAGAAAAGACAATGGTATACAGACAGACCTTCAGATACTAAAGGTAGCATTTAGTCGAGCTATCGAGGATGAGCTGACAGATAAATTTCCGTTCAGAGGTGTATCGGTCAAGAAGGAGCAGACCAAGAAACGTTGCCTGACCTTAGAGCAGCTTAGAGCAATAAGAGACTTCAAGCTGACAGGCAAGAAGGCTATGTATAGAGATTGCTTCATGCTGTGCTTCTACCTTATCGGCATTAACATAAGCGATTTGCTATTCTTGCCCAAGACAGCGTTAAAGAACGGTCGTATAAGCTACAAACGTAACAAGACAGGAAAGCTATACGACATCAAGGTTGAGCCTGAAGCAATGGAGATTATTGCAAGGCATAGAAGCAGGAAGAAAGATAGACTACTCAGCTTCCTGGAGGAAGGTGACGCAACTATCACTAACACCTTTGCCAATAACCTGACAAGACACTTGCGCACAATAGGCACGAAGGAAAGGCATAGCTACTATGTTACCGTCCATGCTATCGAGGATGGCATAACAAGCTACTGGAGTAGGCATACATGGGCAACAATGGCATCCGAGCTTGATATACCTATGGAAGTTATAGGTCGTTCACTCGGTCATTCGCTTTGGGACAATGCCGTGACCGCTACCTACATCAAATACGACACAAGGAAGATAGACGAAGCTAACAGAATGGTGATAGACTATCTGAACGAGGATATAAAAAGGGAGGCTTAACACCTCCCTTTATTAATTTAGGAAAACAAGCTGAGCTGTATAGGCTCGCTCTTAGTGGTTTTATTTGGCTGAGGGGCGGTTTCTTGTGTTTGTGGTGTAGGTGTTGGCTTAACATCTTTATCTTCGCTCTTAGGGCGATATTTGATGCAATCCCAGTTCTTTAGATGATGTTCTAACACACTCAGAGCTTTGTTGTATTCCGCTTCATCATCGTAGTATTGCAAGCATGCGAAGTTGTTGGCATACGGAACTTTGCAAGAATTGACGATGTAAGCGTAAAAGAACTCCTGGGTGAGTGTATCTTTCTTCTCAACTGCGCCAACCATTCCGTGGATCATGAAGTTGAGAGCGCACATCTGTACAGAAGTTGTATCGACATCGCCTGCAACAAAGAAGTTACGATTGTACTTATCGGTTCTTTTCCATGCTGCAAGGAGTGTTCGTCCGCTACCACATGCGCAATCGTTGTAGGTTACAACTTCTTCGCTTGGCTTAGTGCCTTTGTCACCAAGTATAGACTCTGCCATCAGTTCACAAATGCTCATAGGAGTGAAAAACTGACCTAAAGAGTTGGACTTGTGCGAGGATTGATAGAACTCTTCGTAGAGATAGCCGAACGCATCGTATGCGCCTTTTGTCCTAATCTCTCTGTAAGTAACCTCAAACCACCCAAGCATAGCTCTAAAGAAGTACTCATTATCTCTCTGACATTCCTCAAACCTTTGTGTAAGTCCGCCTGCTCGGTTGATTTTGTCCCACTCAAAGACTTTGCAACACCATGCTAACCACTCATTCCAGACTGATATTCCGTCCTTCTTGGTCTTGTTGATGTATTCTTCGAGTGCATCATAGATGAATTTTAGTGTTATACGCTCTTCCATATTTATTCTGCTTTTATATTAACAAGATTGCTCTATCGACTTTCTTTTGCAATTCTTCTGTCATAATCACTTGTTTTTCAATGAATTAATAATCAAAATATCGTCTTCACTTTTTAGACTCTAATATTACCAACCACGAAAGCAGGGTGCAACCTTGTATGTGTTAGCTTTTACAGTTACAGCGAAGTTCTTAGTTGTATAGGTATAACCAAGGTTATTCAATGGATAGTAGTTAATACCAGTTATACGTTTATAGATAATATGGGCCTGTTTTTTTAGAATAGACCTTTTTTCTGCGAATTTCACTATTTTAATCGCTGTTTCTTTGCAACAATTAAGAGTTTTGGCAATTTTTTTGTAGCCAAGTCCACGTTCTACATAGTCGTGTGCCCATTTGTACCTCCTTGATAGCTTTTGAGCACGTTTCACCTGTTTGGTGTTACGTCCTCTATGAGCAGTTAGAATGGTACGCTTGGCATAATCCTTGCGTAGTTGTATGTTAGCCACGAGAATAGCCTGTAATGATTTCTCAATGTCTTTGATTCTCTTGTATGCTATTTTAGCGAGTCTGATATTACGCACCTTATGTTTAGACACTAAGGAACGGAATACGAGATTTTTTCCACTATAAGTCAGAAGTCCATACTCACTCAAGGTCTGCAATCTCTTTTTGATAGTTGTAGGGTGCATACCTGTGATAGTAGCGAGCTTGTTTAAAGTGAAGTTTTTAACGATGTTGGTATTGGTACGTTTTCTTACGAGTAATGACATGGCGATAGCTTTCAGAAGTTTGTTACTTCTGAACATCTGGAATGCCAATTTGTATCGTAAGTTTTTATTCATGATACCCCAATTTGTAAAAGAAAACCCAAAAGTACTATTGGGGACTGCGTACTCTTAGGTTTTCAACTTATGTAAACACTATACCTTTCGACATATAGCGAATATCCTTATTTTACAACTTTGAGTTATCCCCTCTACCCATCGTTTCGTTAGCGAAATTAGGCATTATTTTTTTAACCACCAAATGCGGAATCTTGTCAAGATAGTTGATTCGGTTTTAGAAGTAAAAACAGCGAATTAAGATAATGTGTGTTAGTGTGTTTTTCTTTTCAGAAGTAAAAACAAGAAAATAAAAAGGTTAAAATAGGTTAAAGTCCTTCAAGCAAACAAGAATGGCTTGAAAAATAACAAAAAGGCACAAAAAACAGCCACCCACCGATATGATGGATGGCTGATTGAAAATTACCAATCTTGGTCTTCTTTGTCAACACATTTAATAGCGTCAACAATCTCACCGACCTTGATATTAATCCAGCTTGATAACTTCTCGATATGTTTTGGTATTCTTACTCGTCCTTTTCTGTCGTATAGATACCAAACTCCTGATAGTGCAACATGTGCTCCACATCCTGCTACTAATTTGCATGTTTTATCATCGTTAGAGGCATCAATAATATTTGGAGCATCAATTCTTATTCTGCCATCTTTGAAGCTAACAGTGATTGTATATTCCATATTAAGCCAATGGCTTTCGTACTTGTATCCTCGTGGATCAATGCCATGAATAGTAATCATATCGTTACCTTGCTTAGACATTACTATATCAGGATTTTTGTATGTCTTCATAACGTAGCTTTCGCAACGTTTGAAGAGTTCTTCCTTAGATACACTGTCAACCTTTACCACATAGAAACTCTTACCTTCATCGGTTACAATTCCTTCGGGTTTAATTTTGAATTGAGCATTTGCGTTGAATGCTCCGAGTATAGTAATGTACGCTGTTAATAAAATCTTCTTCATATTGTCTGCGCTTAACCGTGATGCGTAGGGCTGTATTTTATAATTGTGATTACTTTACCTTAAACTCCTTAATCTTGTAGATATAAGTTTCCTCCTCACACTCTACAGACATTCCCATCCGTTCTTCTGTATGTGCTTTTACGTGAACGTGAATAGGTACATTCAGATAGAAATTATCCACTGTAGGGGTAATCTCCTCTATTCCATCGCAAGTACGGACAGACTGAGTAATTTCAGTAAACTCATCTTGAGGAAGATAGTTGAAAGCCTTTTCCTTAGAATCGAAAACGTCGGAAGGAAAATTATCACAAAAGAAAAGATATACTTTTTGTTCGTTCATACTTTCCGTTTACCGTGATACGGGAGGGCTTGGTTAATAGAAGAGAAATATCTCCGTTTTAGCAATTCTTTGTAAAAATGGTCTTCCCTACTCTCACGAGCAAAGAAGACCCCCAAAAAAATTTAAGTTATGTATTATAATTAGTGGAATGTCAGGCGATATTTTAATACCGCCCGTTTTGGCTATTTGTTTTGAGTTTCAAGCTCCTTTGTATCATCCTCTGCCAACTTGATGACTAAATCGAGGAATGATTTTACAGACTCTACCAGGTCGCAACCTTGAGATGCCGAGTTTTTAAGGAAGGTAATGATAACTCCGTTAATCTTAGGAAATTCGGGGAAGTCGTTAATATCGCAGACCTCATCTGCATATTGCTCTTCTATTTCCTGTAACGCACTAATAGTTTCTCCGTAAGTACAATACTTGCCAGTCAAAACGCCTTGTAGAACATCCTGTGTTAATGCGTTGTACTTTGCTACACATGCGTTTTCAGCTTCCTTTTGTGAAAATTTCTTTTCCATAATTCTAAAAAATTAAATTAGTTAATAATGTTATTTTATTCTGTTGTATCTTCTGAAGTTTTGTCGTAAACTCCGAAGATTTTCAACGTATCAGAATCTATCTCAGTCTTACCTACGATGTAGTTCTGTGTCATACTGATATTCGGTTTTCCGCGGCTGATGTGTCCCATCATTATAGCGATCTGCTCGATAGGCACACCTTTCTTAGACAGATTGGTTGCAAAGGAACGTCTTCCAGTATGAGAAGTTACGAAGGAATATTTCTTTCCAGTTTTCTCTTCTCCTGCCATAAAGACTTTCACTCTTCCGCTTATGCCACAGTTCTTGCATAATTTCTGCAAACTCGCATTAAAGGTTCGTTCAGAGAGACCACCGACTGGCTCGTCAGCAGTACCGCACACAAGGAACGGTCTAAGCTTCTTGTGTATAGGCACTCTAACCTCAGCTTTTGTTTTCTTAGCAACGTACACGAGGAAATGTCCTGTATCATCAATATTCTCAGGAGTTATCTTCTGGCAGTCACTAAGACGAGCTCCACAAAGACATTCCATGAGAAACATGCGCTTAACATATCTCTGCGTGCGACCGCGAGGATTGTAGTTAATAATGCTGTCAATCTCTTCGTCTGTAAGAGCCACGGCTTGAACAGGAACAGTTTTGCTCCTTAAAATCTTACCGAACTTAGGGCTTGGAATTTCTCGGCTTTCGTCATTTTCTCGGATAATAGCCTTGATACAAGCACACATGGTTCTTAAAGAGTTTGGCGCGTAGCTGTTTTCAAGTTCTTCAAACAGGTCGCGTAGGTTGTCATCCGTAACATCCTCCCAAAGAGGACGATGACCGACAATCTTCTCGAATATCCTCACAACATTGACGTACTTAGGATGTTTCCATAAGAATGCACCATAGAAGGTGTTGTGTCTCCATTCGTTGCCATGATAATCAGAGAAGTAACCTTGTTTGATAACAGACTTGTACTTTTCTTGCTGGGTAGGTGTTAGTAACCTTTCCCAATCTCTTGTTTTCAAATGAATTTCTTCTGTCATAATTCTTTTCTTTTTGGTTATTAGTAGCAAAGTTAGTAAGTTTATACTATAAACCGAAAAACTTTGCCATTTTTAACATGGTTTTAACGTAGTACCTACCTATGTAGGTAGGTTTGTTTGGCTTAGATTGGGAGAGATACAATATACATCTTTTTGCCGTTCTTGGTCTTTTTCTGAACGTTGAACCCACATATAGACCTTAAATATCCTGCCGCATTGGTAATGAATGGCTCATTTATCATAAGGATAGGTCTGCGCATGTGGATAGACATCAGATAAAGAACATCATCATAAGTCAACGGGTCGTTTGGGTTCGCTTGCTTATCTTCCCAAGAGTCAACATCTAAGTAGTCGAGAAAATCTCCTTCTGGAGGATTGTCTAAAGCTACAAATCTCTTCGGCAGGAGGAGAATAGTAGCTTTCGCATCGTTATTCATAAAGAACTTCTCTACAACTTCATTAAATGCCGATGTATCAAAGTTTCTCTTCTCAATACCTTTTCGCTTTAAGATGTTGTCCGCAAATATTACTTTTGCCATAATTCACTTTGTTTTAAATGGTTAAACTTAAATGCTGTGCCTCACCAATATATGATGAGGCTTTTGGCTTACTCTTCGTTGAAATGAAACTGAAACTCGACGACTCCACGTAAAGCTACATAGGTGAAGATGATGTTTTCATCTTCGTTGAGGAAACTTATATACTCAAATTTCTTAATATTGTCTAACTCTAATCCTGTGATGGAATTTACAACCGAGGTTTCCCATACGTCACGTTCTTCTTTTGAAGAGGTGTTGGGGATAAGAGTAATTGTTAAGATGTTGTCGTGATAAGAAGCCATCGTTGCAAGTTTTTCAACGAAACCAACCGCCATATTGCCTTCCCAAACGTATCGGCTATCATCAAATATGAGGTCAAAAAGAGCGTCCTCCAAAATGTGCTTTTGGTCGATAGGCGCTTTTTGCAACTTTCTTAATTCTACTTTTTCTATTGCTTTCATAATTCTTTGTTTTGATGGTTAAATAGTGTGCGCTCAAAGGATTTGTTGCATGCCTATATAGACTTGATTTGAACCAGTCGTAAGTCCTGATCTAATATGGTGGAACCTGTTAGATCAGGATGATAGTAGACTGAGTTTAATAAATGAATCCTCCTTGCGCACGTTTCGGCTCGCAATAGCCTAAGTCTGTCTCATGTTGTTTTGTTGCAGAGCTATATTAGCTTGATATTGTACATCCAGAGGGATACTTCCCTCTCAAAGCGCGAGCTTTGCCTCTGAAGTATCTCAGTTTGGGATGTAGATTAAATGCCCAACTCTTGACAGACTACGCTGCAATGCGTATAGCTTATCTCATGTATGTTGTTGTATGGATATATATCTTCGATTTAGCCTGCTAAATGAGATGAGGACAGGGCTGGATTATCCAGCCCTGTCCTCATAATCTTTCAGCAGGATAACAAATTTCATACCCTCGATAAGTTGCGATACAATTCGCATGGTTTTTGTAGGTACACTCAAAAGAACCGTTGCCTAAATTTAGATTACTGATTGTGAACAGTATCTTTCTGAGGCGTGTAACGGATGATAATCGGTGTGCACGCCTTCAGAATGTACCGAACGTAAATTCTTCTTTCTTATGTACCTTTTTGGCAATAAAATTGTCCCCCTTAGAGATTGTGACACGTAAATATAATTTCTTGATTAAGACCGTATATTAATGCCGCGTTATGGCATGGTAAGGCTGTAACGCGGCAGGCTTATTACAGTCTGACTAAATAAATCTCTCTTGGAAAACAACCCTCGTGTTTGGGTAACTCTTTAATCAATGGCTCGGCACAATACTGCAACTTTCTGATTTGGTACAGGACTCACCAGAAATCGGTCCACGAGCGGTGAAGCTCGTGGACCATCTCTGGTTTAAGACCTGTTTCATAAATTTAGCCATTCGTTAAAGAATGATGGTGTGCGCCATCTAAGAAAGTCATACGGACTGGCACATTGCTTTATTGTTTTGATTTAGCTGTCTTGAAATGTCTTCATGAAAGGTCCCAACATACTCAAGTGTAAACTTGGTTGTTGCGTCCCTTTCATAGGGATGGTTTTCGAGACGCTTATAAATCATCCGTCCTTCTTTCTTGTCTGTGTGCTCAGATTTCTACTAAAGATTCATTACCAATGTTGTGTAGGCAGCCTTGCTTGTACGCATAGCATTCTGAGCACAACCTATTGATAAGTAACCTTTAATTTCGCTCTCTGTCTTAGTTCTGTTAGCTTTCACATTTCTACCACGACCACGGTCTATACAACCAATGGCCTGTGTCTTGACGTAGCCAAGTCCACCAACTTTCTTCTTCCCTGTCTTGACCGCACGTATGCAGTCCATGACGAAGGTGTTGAGTTTGTCGATGTCCTCTTTTACGTTGACTATAGGTAAAACCTGTGTTGCCCATGAAAACTCTCCGCATCCCTTATAGAGATAGCGGTTTACAGAGTTGATAGCTTTCGTCATTGTGATGTCTCGCTTTCTGATAGTTCTCTTCTCGATTTCCTTCTGAAAGGTTTTGATACGAGTAGAGGACAATGAAATGTTCTGTCCTTTGATGGAATAACCCAAGAACTTGAACCAATGGTTTGCATCCAAATACTCAACCTTCTTAGGATTAAGCTTCATCTGCATCTTAGCCAGTTCGCTCTGCATAATTTCCATAGCCTTCTCGTAATCTTCACCAAGGAATAGCGAATCATCAGAGTAACGATTATAGAAACCGTTGAGCGACGACAACATTTCATCTAAGTGGTAGAGAATAGCGTCTGCGAGCCATGATGCAACAGAACATCCTTGTTTGAGCGACTGATACGCTTCGCAAAGATTTCCTTCTGTATCGAAGAATAAGTCTGTGTGATAGTAATCACGTATTACATCAATGAGCTTCGACTTTCCCCATTTCTCTTCTACTTTATCAAACGCTTCATCAATATACTTGATAGGAACGCTGTCAAAATACTTAGAGAGGTCTGATTTCCATCCAAGAACACCATCGCCACCGTGATTCATTATCTGAGCTACATCCTGTACGACACGACCGCAACCTAAGCCCTTTTGATAAGACTTGCAGTTTGGGTGTATCATTTCTGGCATAAGCTCAAACAATAAATCGTTGGTAATGCTTAAAAGGATTCTGTCTACAGGTTCATTCACGTAGACTGTGCGAAAATCGCCATTGTCTTTCGGAATCTTGGCTGTATGAGGAGGTGTAATCTTATATTTACCACCCTTAATCCTTTGATACATATAAGCTCTCATCTCAGGAGAAGTGAGCTGGCACAATGTTGCTTTGTTGATGTCCTTGTCGAAACCTTTATTGATTGCATACTGCCATCTTTCAGGCTCAAAGAACATCTGTAGAATTTTGTCTTCATTCATAATTCTGTTATTTTTTTGGTTATAAGAAGGGAGATAACCTCCCTTGTTTGGCTACATCGCAGTACAGAAGAAATCCGACGATGTGAATCGTATTCCTTCGAACTCTTCGTACACTTGTTTGTCAGACACAATTTCGTCTGCGCACGCACATTCGTACCACGAGGGCTCGTGTCCAACGACAGATTCTAAAAGCGACTGTTTTAGCTCAAGAAGCTGTTCTTTTGATAATTCTGTTACATCCATAATTTAGTTCGTTTTGGTTAAAAAGAAACCCGTGACAAAAAGTCACGGGTTTGTTAGGCTTGTAATGTGGTCGTGAGCGTGGAGCCTTGCTTTAGTAACTTGATTCAAAGAGCTACGTGCTTGAAGGATACATCCAGGTGAGAGCCTGGACCATCCTTCGTTTAATGAGCTCTTATAAATTTTTGCCCACCCACCACATTTCGATGGCTTTAGCGATTCACAGATTTACTTCGCTTTTGTTCGCCACTCATCAATCTTTCCCTGTATAGAGATACCAGAGTCTGAGATAAGTCGCTTCATAAGACCGACCATTTGCCATTCTTCGATTCCTGTAAAAGAAATGGCCTCGGTGTCTACATAATGCAAGGACTGCTCTTTGCTCATACCTTTAAATTTTGCTCCGTGGAACATGATAAGGTTTCGCATCGTGAAATACGCTCCCGAACCTTTGTAGGCGTTAATGAAAGTCTTAGACATAGCAGTCTTCGCGAGAAGGTGTTTGCGCTCTTTGTTGAACTTACGGATGATATTGTACTCCTCTTTGATAGAAGTTGCATTCTTTATAGAATAGTACATACTTTCAAGAGGGTAGATAATCTTTGAACTAATGTCATCGACAAAAATGTTCTTTCCAGCAAAACGAATGTAAGGAATACCCTTGCAACGATGCTTGAATACTCTTTCTCCGTTTTTGTCAAGTTCCTTCTTGAACTTGAGATTATTGTCAATATAAGCATTCAAGGACACGATATATTCGTCCATCATTTTTGCGATATTCTTCTTGTTGAACCAAAGTCTACGTTTTCCAAGATTTTCCTTATCTCCGTGCTTCTCCATTTTGTACTGAGCGAGAAGTTCATTTTCAACCACGCGCCACGAATATTCGTAACCCATGCGCTGAATAAGCATAGTCATGTTAATATTTCTATTTTCTTCCATTCTGCGTAGCATGTGGAACATCTGTGCCATCACCCAACGACGGAAGAGTTTGTAGTGATTAATATAACCACTATTTTTGATAGAAGTTAACACAGGATCATCTTCTGTAACCTGTGTAGGAACACCATCAACAACCTTGACAACCATTTCTTCGCCCATAACAAAGTAGTTAGAGGTGTCAACGCCTGCTGCTTGCAGAGCCTCGATAAGAGCTTTTCCTGTCTTTTTCTTTGGAGCTGTAGTAGCTGCGTTGGTTGAAGTACTGGTCATTTCTGACAATGTGAACTCACCTGAAATCATTACGTTTCTTTTCATAATTCTAAAATTTTCTGTATTAATAAATTGGTTAATTAAATCTGTGAGCGAGGATTATTGCTCCTCACTCTGTTTTGGCTCAATCCATGAACGCAGGATGATAAAACCCTTGTCGTAGGGAGATTGATAGAACCAACTTCCCCACTCTTCATGCCATTTGAAGTTACCACTAATAACAGCAAATAAAACGGATAGCTCAAGTTTACATCGTGCAACCTCTCTCTGCTCACCATAGAGCATGTCTTCATCGCTCAATTCTGCTTCAGGAAGAGCTTTGAAATAGCTACGTCTGTGTGACTCTGAACGCTCGGAAGGTATAGAATACTTATACTCCTTGTATCGAGAATAAAGAGTAGATTCAATATAAGCTGTATCTACAAGCTCTTTGTCATACTCAACTTCTGACAAGTCTACAAGTTTACCATCAAGGCGAAGAGTTTGCTTCTCGAAGTTTACACAAAACCTCGAACCTTCTGCAACTTTATCTGCTATTTGCTGAATAAATTCTCTGTGTCCCATATTCGTAATTATTGGTTAATAGAAATCCCCACCCGTGAGAGTGAGGACTAATCCAGGCTAATTTTTAGGTTTCTTAAATTCAAAAACCCATTTGTCATAAGTCTTAGAGTCTGCAACATGGTGTAATTCTCCTCCAAGAAATTTCGCAATAGCAAAATAACTATTCATCCCTACACCGCCTTCAAAGGTTGGTAAGATTTGTTCCTTGCTTTTCCTAATCCCATACGGTACTTTACCATCACGAATATTCTTCTCACTTATCTTACTACGTTTCAGATATATGTTACGAGATAATACTTTATTGCACACCTCTGCAACGCAGGCACTATGTTTGTCGTAACCGCAGCCTCTTGCGTAGCCTGCATTCTTTTCGTATTGCCATCCTTTCTCATCTTTCCAGCGAGCATCAGCGCGAGGACACATCCCCCAGGTATTACTCTTCCTCCACGTAACCTCTATTTCAAGACGATACACAAAAGGAGCTTCGCATTTAGAGCGTATATTTTCGTTTTCCATAGAAATGTAGTTTCTAAGACCACGCTCTGTCTTGTATTTGCTATTGTTCACAAGAAACTGAATCTGAGAACGTGTTAGATAAGGAAATTCCTTACGTAAATCATTCACTTTCATAATTCTTCTTTTTATATGGTTAAACATGGTTTCTGTATCAAACGAATGATACAGAATTTTAGGCTAACCTCGTTTTCTGAGATTTACGCTCACAAAATACGGCAAACTATCGCTGTCAGAAATAGTGTCGTAAACGTAAGTGACATCACATGGCATATAAGTGCTCTCGCCCTTGTTGATTATGCGCTCAATAGTACTATCAGAAATTGTACTTGCTTTCTCAACATGGAATGTAACGAAACATCTTGTGTTATCTTCTGAAAAACGAGATGTGTCGTAATCTCTTCTCGCAATAGCTACTAAGCCATGGAAAGCGTTTATAAAAACGTATTTCTCTCCGTCAAAATACACGTCAATGCGTGTATGATACTCTTGTGTCTTGATATATTCCATAATTCTATTGTAAATTGGTTAATATGGAGGTAGAGCAATAACTCTACCCTGTTTAGCGGTACCTCATCTCACGAAGTATCTCGTTCGCTCTCTTCTCGCTCTGAGATACACGTCTGTTATAAACTTCTCTGCTTAATTTACGTCTCTTGCAGTCTGCTGCAATAACCCGTTCGTGAGACTCTACAAGTGCCTGTAGAAACTTAACATCTGTTTGTGTCATAATTCTAAATCATTTTTTGGTTAATAGCGACAGGGCAAAATTATTCCCTGTCTCTTTGCTAAAATCTGTACTCGAATTTCATTCTGGTTGATTTTTCAACATAGTATATTTTTATATTACCATGTTTTTTACGAAGCTCGTTAGCTGTGTTTGCTACTCGTTCCAAGCTGCCACACCAACAATAACAGATTTCATTTCCGTCTGAGTTTACATAGGAAACATCAAAACCGCTCCATACGAAATTATCCAAATTGTCTTCTACGTAAAGTCTAAATTTGTAACAAACGTATGCAGCCATCGAGTGCATCTTTATAAATGCTTCCTCAGATTCACGAAGTGTCTTTGCTGTAAGAAGGTGAAATTTTATATTTCTCTCACGGTCTTCTATATAGAAGTCTGTGTATATTCCTTCACACAAGCCAAACTCCGTGATAGAATAGATTCGGAAATTCTCATTTAAGATAGTTCTTTTGTTATAATGGTCTGGTATATAATAATCAAGACAAGCTTTGTCCTCCCAGTCTCCATCATTGATAAAACCATAGAGAATATTCCCTAAATCTTCTGTTGTGTAGGGTCTATCTACACCTGCAATTTCTTTCTTATTCATAATCATTCTGTTTTGGTTAATAGAAGGTAGCACGAATTATCGTACTACCCAAGTCTGGCAACTTTATCTATTACCACAAATTGCGGTAATATAATATTCTGTGAATGACGAGGTACTTGATTTCTTCAGCAAATCACAAAATACTTTAGCATCTTTATACTCGTCGAACTCTCTTTCTACACAAGCAGAAAAACGACCTACTTTGCTCAATACTTGATAATTCTTCATATCGCAAAATAAATTAAATGGTTAAACAATATGTGGCGTGATAAAAACCACGCCTAATTTAGCTCACGTATGCAAAGGTTAAGAATCTTCCATCGTAGGAAATAAACTCCGCATGCGCATAAATCTCTTGCATCTTCGCAAATAAATTCTCCATGTAACGAGTGTTAGAACACTCTACTCTTGTAATACTCATAACTTAATTTTTTTTGGTTAATATTCGTACTGCCTAATAAATGATAGGCAGCTCTTTGACTTAATTCTAAAACTCAGACTCTACATACACAAGTCGGGAACCACTAAGCAAACTCCAATGATTTACATTGTCGTATTTGTAGGCTTCAAACTTCTTGATTCTCCTGTCGTACACATTACGTATCCATACAGGCGCTGTCTCTGAATTTGTCAAGCGGAAAAACTCTCCAATCTTAACATCACGTAATTTAATCTGTTTCATAATTCTAAATGGTTAATCGTACTGCCTAATCTCTCAGGCAGTTTTTAGGCTTAATCGGTTATGTTGAAAAATAATGCGTCATCATAACCGTACACTTTCAATCTATAATCAGGCTTGAGCTGATCAAAACAGTCTGAATCATCAGAAGGTCTCATATAAACTACAAGCCATATTCCAGAAGGGAGCGTAATTTCCTCATCTGTGCCAAATTGAGTTTTTGTACTCGTAGGCTCAAGGAACATATTAATGTCCCACTTTGAATTGTTTAATCCCTCTGCGTTGATTCTGCTTAAAAGCATAAAGGCTCTCGTTGTCATAATTCTAATATTTTTTGTGGTTATTAATTATCGTACTACCCAAATATATCGGGTAGCTCTTTGGCTGAAATTATCCAAGCAGAATTATCGTACTATCTGAATCTATTCTGACAACGGAAACAGTAATTTTTCCAAGCGCAGCGTAGAACGCCACAACTCTCTGAAATACCATCTGCCAATTATCGTACTATCCCAAAATACTAACAACGAAATCGCCCAAATAATTCCAAGCAGAATTACGGCAATATTCGTACTTGCTAACATTAACAACGATGGAAGTACCTGAATAAACCCAAGCAAAATTATCACACTTGAATAAATAATTTCTCTTTGTTTCATAATTCTAAAATCTTTGGTTAATAGTTCCCTGTAAATAACAGGGATAATTAGGCTTGAGGAACGTAAGGAAAACCACCTGTAATATTGTTGGATTGGAATTTTATACTTGCCAATCTTCACAGCATAGCCGATATTTGTCAGCTTTGTGCGTCCGAAGGCTTTCACGTCGCTGTACCACGGAGTGTAAGTAAGAAATATACTGTCGTCCTTCAGGGTGCAGCCGTGTATATCACAGCTGACACAATGGCCTTGTTGTATGTGCTTTAGATAGGCATCCTTTGCCTCTCGTAGTGTCCTATAACATTCGTCACCGAATTGATACGGGTTGTAAACGCCAAATCTATAATAGTCTATTCGTATCATAATTTTTTAATATTTAATTGGTTCGTAATTGTAGAGCGGAGATTTCTCTCCACCCCATTAGCCAGGATATAAGAGATTTAATTTTCTATCGTCATCATAGAAATGTCTTGCGTCTTCTCTCTCATACCCTACCATTTAACACATAGCTGCGATTTGTTTTCTTGCTGCATACTCAAAGTAACAAGGTTGACAAATAACCCATTCAGTCAGCGTAAATAGTACACACCTTAGAACGCTGCCGCCTGTGATTGTGTGTACCGTTTTGTCTTGTGGTAACCAGCCACACAGAAAACGACTCTGTTTAGAATATGAATTATGATTTTTATTTCTTCTTAAACTCTCATCACTCCTGATGATACAAATTCTCTCGCCGTCGCGCCATCTCATCTCATTCAATGCTCGCGCCAAGAATTTTCTCGTATCTCTCGAATGGATGTTTCTGAGAAATCTCGTTTCTCTTTGCCCATCTCGGAACATTCACACGTTCTCGATTTACTGAGATACTTATCTCGTTTTATCTGGAATTTAGTTCTCAGAGATTTTTTTCTCTGATTAAGCCCTCACACCACGGTCAAGGTATCCAAATTTTGTGAGGGTAAATTTTAGGTAATAGACATCCGCAACGGAAAATGCTCCCCGTTGGAAATTACTCCCTTCTAATTTCTGGCTGGATGCTGCTGCACCCTCTTAGAAATTATGTACCTAAAATTTAGGAATTAAAAAAGGTAGTCCATTTGTCGGACTACCTTTGTATAGGTTGTTTTGCGTTGGCTTATGCTTTCGCTTTTTCCTTTTCTTCTTTCGCCTTTTCTGTTTCGTATGCTTGTAACACGTCTTCTACTTTTATATTTCGTCTTTGTGCTACCTTTGTACAAACGGCTTGTATATCGTCATTCCATTCCAAACCGCCTTTAACGTCGGTGTAGATTTCGTGGCGTTCATCTAATACACGCTTTGTGCTCTTTGTTAGGTTTGTAAACAAATAAGCCATGAAACTTGCGCACTCTGAAATCGTAGATAGTGTTACTTTCTTTCCGTCTTTGATGCAAATTCCGTTTTCATCAATTATCATTGCTTCCAGCGTGTCGGCATCCATTTTCCATTTGTGCCCAAAATTCACCGCCAATTTGCGGGCGTACAATTTGTTTGTAACGTTTGCCAAAATTTCAGCCCTCAACTTTGCAAGTTCCGCTTTTTTCTGTTGGAATAGCTTGTTATTTGCCAAAACGACCGCCTTTTCTTGTGCCAAATACTTTTCCGCTTCTTCTGTAATAAACGAAGAAATGAAATGTTTGTAACTTTCAGTTAGTGTTACCTTTTTTTCTGTGTTTAAAGTTGCCATAATTCTTGAAATTTTTTTGGGTTAAATGGTAGCACCATTACTACCACTTTCAACACTGCAAAGATAGTGCTTTTATCTGAAACCACCAAATAAAAGAGCAACTATTTTTGCGGTTTATACTTTATTTAACATGTTGTAAGTAGTTGATCACTAGGTAGTTATAAGGTTCATAAAAGGTACAATAGTACCACCTTTGCACCTTAAATAAGCCGCTTTACTTTACTTATAACAGGCTCAACACACCGACAATTACTAACTATATACAAAGGTATACAAAACGGCTTAGAGCGCAAAGAAACAAGCCAAAGTAAAAAGCTTTAACAAATAGCGCATATTATAAATATACAAACATAATGTATAAATATAGTAAAAATTTATCATGCGTAAATCTATAAATATACACCATACCGCATAAACATACAAGGTAAAAATCATAACAACAATGTATATTTATACAAATAGTGTATTTTAATGCAAAAATATAAACAATGTAAGTGGTTGATAATTAAGGAGATAGGAGAGGTAACAAAATTATAAACCGCAAAGTAAAGAATTTTGACAAACAGAAATTTTGACATTTTGGTGTAGTTTACATAATATAAACCGCAATTAGGTGTATATATTTTTCAAATACCCCCACACCCCCTATCGGAAAAGGCTAAAATGCTGTATGTCACCCCTTTAAAAAAATTTTTCTTCCGATTTTTTCGGTTTATTTTGTAGTAACTGCTTACTTAGGTTTATACTGGATATTTATGCAAGTATAGCCTTTTGCTTTTCGCGTGTCAATTTTGTCAGTTTTTTTACCTGTCATTAAAATGTATGAAAATGCATATTTATCCTTCACATTGTGCATGTTAAAAATGCATAATAATTTCAATATGCATAAGGGTTCTGCATTAATATACGGATATTTTGTTTACTTTTGTAATATTCATATTTTAATAGGGGGAGAGGTCTTAAAGGCGGCCTGTAATCGTCAAACCGCCACAAACCCTTTATTTATCGGCATTTTGCCGTCATGGTTTGCAAATTTAGAATATACACGGATATACAGTAAAAAAGGAAGGATGGATAAAGGAATAGCTATAGATACGTTGCATGACCAGTTGATAGAGTTATCGCGTTCTGGCAAGTATGGCTTGGATGAGTACAGGCGTAGTTGGGGAAGAACCAATTCGGAGCAGTACAATGCTTTGAAAGTTGGTTTTATCCGTTCCATGCGCGAGTTGGCGAAAGATGCTCCAGTAAAGTTTTTCAATGACAACTTTTATATGTTCAATGGAAAGATATATGAAGTTGTTCCGCGCAAGGTAGTAGAGCAGGCTTATCAGATATTGTTGACAAGTCTTGGAGTAGCAACGATGGTTTCCAATGCTACGGTAATGAAGACATCTTTTATGGATGTCATAGAGTGTTACAACATACTCAATCCGTCTTTTGACATTGTAGCATTTAACAATGGTGTTGTAGATTTCGGCAGTGGTTTAAAGCAGCCGAGGATTATGCCATTCTCTTCGTCATACCATGTTACCTACTATCATCCATACGACTACAATCCGAAGGCGAAGTGTGACAGATGGTTGAATTTTGTTCACGAGGTGTTGCCAGACAAGACGTCGCGAATGGTATTACAGATGTTTCTTGGCCTTGGTTTGATACAACGAGGAACAGCGTACAATCCTTACGAGGGTAAAGAGTCCTCAAAGATAGAGCTTTGTTTGTTGCTTGTTGGGACAGGAGCCAATGGAAAGAGTGTTATCTTCGACGTAGCCTGCCAGTTGTTTGGAGGAGACAGGATAAGCAAGATGGATTACGCAGAGCTTACTGCGGACGGTGATGAGGGTATGCGTGGTAGATTCCCAATTAGGAACGCGATATTCAACTGGTCTTCCGATTCAGACCCTAAGAAATTTGGCAAGAGGAACACAGGTATGTTCAAGAGGTTGGTTAGTGGCGAACCTGTTCCGATGCGAAAGCTTGGAAAAGATGTGCTTGAAGGCAACAACATACCATACCTTATTTTCAATCTTAATGAGCTTCCATATCCAGACGATGCGTCACTTGGATTCATCAGGCGACTACAATATGTCAACTTTGATGTGACGATACCGAAGGAGAGACAAGATCCAGAGTTAGCCAGTAAGATAATTCGCAACGAGCTTAGTGGTGTTTTCAACTGGGTTCTTCGTGGTGCTCAAGAGTTGAAGAAGCGACGTTATAGATTTCCTGCGGCCAAGGGAAGTGAAGTCCAGCTTTTGAAGTCCCTTCTAGACGAACATCCAGTACATGCCTGGGTACGCGCATACAGTCTACAACGTGAAGCGCGAGCAAAGGGAGAGTTGTTTAACTGGTTCTCGTCAGCAGAACTATACGAGAGTATGGTTCGTTTCTGTCAGGATAATGGCGTGGAAGAGAAAGGCATTCCTTCCATACAGAAGTTTGGTCGCGAGATGTGGGATAAGCTTAATTTCACAAGAAAGAAAGCAGCGTGTGGTCAGACGTATAAAGTCTATGGTGTTACGTCTGCTGATTTAAAGGAATCTATTATTATTAACGACCTTTCTCCTCTTGGTGAAGAGGATGGCCCAGAGCCAGACGAGTTTATTAAAGATGATGACTAATATGATAGAAAGCGAATACGTTAAATCTATAGTGAGAAAGATTGTCGAGGACAAACGCTCAAAGAATATAGTTCCTGACAGAGCATTGCTTGGCGAGATAGACAAGGTAGTATGCGAAGATACCTTGAATTGTTTGCGCCAGCTCTATAAGGATAAGGAGATAACAGCGAACAGAACTTTGAATAGCATATCATTTGGAATGGCATGAGAAGGAATAACTATCATAACAAGATACCACCATTTACTCCCGACCCTGAGCACTTCACACGCATGCAGAGGTTGTGGAAAGCAAAGGTAGCCTACGAGAGCGAGGATGATGCTTGGGAGTTTCTGAATACGCATCCAAGGTATAAAGAGCAAGGAATGACAGTATACCGATGTAGTTTTTGCAATAAATATCATGTAGGACATAAAAAGGAGGATAAATGATTAATTCAGAATTGAAATTTAAAAGATGGCTTGACTATTGGGGCGCAGAAATAATGTTTTCGATTATTTTTATCATAGCAGCTTTATTTTTTTATTATTGCTGTTTGGCAAAGTGAGACATACAAGAATAAGAATTTTAAAAACCCTTGTATTGACGGTCGTAGCGTTCCTTATGATACTATAACAATGATGTATGTTCATATCGAAGGCTTTGATAATGATTTTTGTATTGATCAAGGCGACATTCTCGCTCTTGACATTTGTGATACTTGGTATGTTTTTTCAAAAGCAGGGTGGGATAAACATAAAGATGATGAGATATGAAGAAGAAAGGATATTACGAATATATACCACAGATTTACCCAAGAAGGCTTTGGGTAATGTACAATACATCCGAAGAAGAAATAGACAAATGCTTTACCGACATGAAAGGCAAGCCTCTCGTTCACAACTACGAGCCTATGAGTGAAGGAAACTACGGAGGTATGGTTTATGCCGAATGTATGAATAAAGCAGGAAATTACCTCGGCAATCTTGTTGTCTTCCCAAATAAGAAAGACATGACTATGAGAAATATCAGTCATGAGGCATTTCATGTTCTGTCGTCTATCAACGATGCGTGCGATTTGGAAAGAGTGTATAATGGTAGAAATGAGCATCAGGCATACCTTATGGGGTGGATATGTGATTGCATCAACAAGGCTCGTTTGGGTATCGGTGATTTCGTTGAAATTAAAGATAAGAAGGAATAGCTTATGAGAAATTATTGCTGTAAGGTAACAAAGAACGGATATAGAAGTCACGACAAGATAGATACCATTACTGGGATTAACGTGTACGAACTTAGCTCAACAAAGCGTAATACAGAGCTTTGCGCAAAAGGTGTGATGTGCGAGGTTTACGAGGAAGGAACATTCTATGATGAGCATGACGAGTTCTATTTCCAGGCAAAGAATACTGTTAAGGCTTCAAAAATCGGTTTCTCTCATTATATCAACCGAGATTTACAGAAGCTCGGAGAGAAGAACGTTAGGTTGTTCTTGATGGATAATAGTATTTCCTTTGATGATGCTATGGCATTGTCTGAATCGGAAGCTTACGAAAGGTATAAGGAGCATTATAAACGTTTAATTAATAAATAGCTTATGATAGATAAGTCAAAGATAAAAAAGGGGTTGATATTTTGGAACAACTGCGAGTCTATTATACAGATTCCAAATTGTAAAATCTACATAAATCCTCCCGTAGGCTTGATGGAAATAGAAAAAATTCATAACGACAACTATGTTTTATGTTCTATTTACAACAAGGAGTTATTTGGATCTCAAACAGTTCTTACTGTCGATTATATTAAGAATCACACAACAGAAATTACGCTTGACGATACCGACAGGCAGGAGATGGTAAATTTGTATAACACAATCCTGGCCGAATTGTATAAGAGTCACGAATGGCTTTTTGAAGTTCCTGACAGCCTAAAAGGACGTGTAAACAACTTTCTTTGCCGTGATTTCTATCTTAAATATAATCTTGTAAAGGAATCGGATAATGAAACAGAGAATAAAAGTTAAAATCTTCAAGAATAGATGGAGGCTTATATATACACTTGGGCAGATATTTACTGCTTCGAGAGGTACGGTCTTTTGGGTACAACCTGGGAACGGCTACGAATATTATCTTAATTACCATAATGGTAAGATAGAAAAAGAAAAGATTGATGACCATCCTAAGTTTGATAAACTCTTCTTTCCAAATCCTTTGTATGGAACACCATTGAAAAGTAAAAAACAAGTTTTATTAAAAAAGAAATGAATTATGATAGAAATAGATGATATTAAGGTAGGGTTAGAGTTTAAGCTACCATTCAGAGAGGATGAATACGAAGAGGATACTGCAAGAAATCGTCATCGTAAAATCATAGGCGAATACGGCTGCGTGCTGCCAATGTATAAAACGGATTTAAAGACTATCGAGGGTGTTAAACTTCTCATAACACCTTATCGTCCTATTTTTAAGGTCGTAGATATTCCAAGGGATTATTTTAAACCAAGATTTGAACCCTCTTATTTAGGCTCTTTTATAGAAGTAACCTGTAAAGGCAATACATTCAGACTCTCAACTGAAGATGTCATTGGACGAGGAGAAATATTAGAAAAGTTCGCCCCAAAGAAAATTGCAATTTACCCAACATACTTTCATAAAAATGATTGGTTCTACCATGTTGCCTTTGATAGTGGTAGCAAAACAGGCTGTATGAGCAGTAAGCTTTCACCTAATATTGTTGACGATACAGGTGATGCTAAAGCGTTCCGTGATATTACAAACAAAATGTACGATACTTTTAAGCAAAAAAATACGGATTACGGAAATAGCTTTCATAAAATCTTCAAAGAGTGTGGCATAACCTACGCCTACGGGCACATGGCAGAGAAGCTGGAACGCATTAATTCTCTCAGGAAGAACGAAGCAAAGGTAAAAGGAGAGAGCATGAAGGATAGTTTGTATGACTTGGCTAACTACGCTATTCTTACCATCATGGAATTAGAGAAGACAGAGAAATAAAGTATAACTTAAAATATTGTTATCATGGATTCATTAGAATTTGGAAAGAAAGTACAAGTAGGAAATTATTACATCCTAAAGTATTCAAAGAGTCTTAGCAAGGCTGAAGTGAAAAGATTGCGTTCGGCACAGAATATCCCTGCCGACATTCAAAAGCACCTTCAGAGAGCAAGTCTTCCTTACATCAAGGTGTCTACCATTACAGATTCATGGAGTATTGAATTTGTCATTGGTATGGCGATGTATGCGTTCTTTGACACAGTTCATTACGTATATGACGATGAGGGTAATCGTTTGATGTATGGCGAGGAGAAAAACACTATCGAGCACATCCTTGTGCAGATGATGGCTGACACTACCCTTATTGGAGATAAGGATTATCGTTTGGGTAAGATGAAGCTACAGAAGGAGTATCTTGAGCGTGAGGCTGCAAAACGTAACGATGCTGAGGATGCAGGCAAGACCGAAGAGCAGCTTCGCAAGGAAAGTGAGGACGCGGTTCAGGAAGTCATCGACAAGGAAGAACATGCTAAGACACTTCTTGGTATGGGCGAGCATTTAAAGGAAGGAGGTCAGCATGAGTGATAATTTGCTTGAGGTAGTACAAGACTTCACGTCTCTTAAAATTGGTCTACGAATGATAATGGAAGCCGCAGAGACAAAGAAATTACCCTCAGAGGGTATTATCCCAGAGTTTAATGATAGCTATCTTGCAGACGAATTTCAAAAGACTTTGGAAATGGTAGCAGGAGAAGAATACTAAAAAAGAGGGGCACATCATTACGGTGCGCCCCTTTGTTAACCAAAAAATTTTAGAATTATGTGCAATCAGAAAAAGTTCTGAAAATCACATTGTATTTGCAAAGTTATATGCTTTTGCTGTAATCGCGTACATGTATTGCTTCTTTAACACAGATTTAACTATTTGCCACCCTTACAGAGCCCATTTTTGAATAGCAAACAGTCATTCTTACTCGTTGGATAATTTCGAGGCAAGAAGAAATGCACAGTCGTATCCTCCGTTTGTAGATCATCTTGTTTTATCTTAGTATAGTCTGCGATGAGCTTAGTTAAGTCTGCCCACTCTTTAGATGCGGTATTCCTAATCTTAGAACGAGCGACAACGAGTTCGGTAAGAATTTGCTCTTTAGACGTGGCTCTTGCCAGTTCTTCTGTTGAGAGTGTTTCTGCGTTCTCACTTTCTTTTTTTACGCCCTGTATCTCTGCAATTCTCTTTTGTACAGACTCAAGAGATTCAAGTTTGTTCATTTCTCTTTCGAGAACGTCTTTTGCCCAGTTGAAACCATAGCCTTGAAAAGCTATACTCCAGCTATCTCTCATGCCTAATCCCGAACCGCGAAGGCTTGCATAAATGTAATACCTTGGGTCTTTCATACCCAAAGCTTTAGCTTTTTTGTATATTCCTACACTCAATGTGTATCCTGTTATTTCTCCGTCCATAGTATTTATTTTTTGTCAGTTTCCTTAAATGTAAATAAAGTGTAGCAACAACACGAAACATGGTATGGAGGGTATGGGTCTTTGAACGAATGAAGGCCTGCGTCTGCTTCACTTTGACAAATATCGCAAGGATAAGAGCTACCTCTTTTAACATAGAAGCCTATTGCTTTATTGTTCTTCCCGTATTCTTGCTCTGCCCTACCCCATGATAATGCTATTACTTGTTTTGCGTTTCTTATAATATTCTGATATGCGTTTCTGTAATAACCTTTGCCGTAAGAAGGAACGTCTATGCTAATGTCCTGTTTCTTGGCTTTAGTGATAACAGAAGTACGATAAGGGTCTTTGTATCCAGTACGAATAGCAGATAACAACTGCTGATCTGTATATCCCATTATTGTTCCTGCTTTTATCATCCTTACAACATCCTCTGCAAAGTTTCCGAGATAGACAGCGTTTCTTTCTGATGTCGTCTTGCCATATATGTCGCCAGCCAAGAAGTCTTCTATACCCTTGCTATCAATGCCAAGAATCTTGCATGAAGCCTTTGAGTATGCTGAGATATAGCTATTAATGCTTTCCTCTGCATCCTCTGTAATACCTTTGGCTTTAGAGAGCAGAGAAGCCTCATTTCGTAAGACTTCTCCGACTCTGTATTTAGAAGAGATAGTGATTATATCTTTGGCTGCCGACCATAATATGCTCGCGATGTGAGATTCACAATTGCGAAGGGCTTGTAACCTTTTTCTACTATACTCCACGGAACGTTGTAATTCGTTCATAGTCCATTAATGAGTTTGATTGTACTTTTTCCAATTATTCTTGTCGTCCACGTCATTATTGCGATTTTCGTCCCATTTCTTGCCACTGCGATTTGGTCTCCCTGCTTTGTGACCTCCACCAGTGTTTATGTCGTTACCGCCCTGCTGCTTATTGATTCGCGCAGTAGCTTCCTGCTCCTCGATGGCGTTCTCTGTCTCGTTATCTGCACGCTGAATATCCATGAGGAGGTCCTGCTGGTCTTCTTCCTTCTTTTCTCGCAAGATACGCTCCCATTCGGCATTCTTAGGGAAGTCAGGACAACGCTCTGATGCAGTCTGCTTTGAGAGGAATCCATTCTGAACGGCAGTTGCAAGATTTGTGAGAAGTTCTGTTTTATTTTGGTGTGTATATGGCTCAATCCATGCGTTAATGTCAAGTCCTACGATAGAAGCAGTAGTGTTGTTTTCGTGTCCGATACCGAACTTTGCGATTTCGACCAGTTTGTCAAGAAATGGCTGCAACTTTTGTGAATCATTCATAGCTACCTCCAACGCAGGAGAATAGAGAAGTTTAATAGCAACGCCTGGCAAGTCGCCTGATTTTAGCTCTGGTGGCTTTACGGTAAACGAAAGTTCATAGATAAGGTCGTAAGACTTGTTGAGCTGAGTAGCAAAAGCTTCCGAAGCATCAGTACCATTAAGAAATCCTGCGTCATTATCCTTGTTGTTCATAGCGATAGCCTTGACAGCTCCAGTCATATCATCGCCTGTAATAGTTATTTCTTCGCCGTCACCCTTTACATAGAATACAGGGAAAGCATACGCCTTGTTATTTTCACAAAGATATGAGAAGGCTTCCTCGTAATCCTCTATGTTTCTCTGGACATTAGACCAACATGGTCCTTCGTCATTTCGGATGTATGCTACAGGTATCGAATTGAAGTGATGTTCTTTCTTTTCAACAAGGGCGTATCCGTTCATACCGAACAAACCCTTAATGAGATTAACGGCTTTCTTCGTTACACTCTTTTTGCCGACATCATTTCTAAACCTATAATAATAGGTATCATCCCACACTTCAACCCACTCGATCTGAGCGTCACCTTCATCATCCAAATCGTAATACTTACGGGCGAACACAGATAGTTCACCTGTGATTGAATCGTAATGCGGATAGAGATAGTCTCCATTTTTGAATGACAGTACCTTAACACCGAACTTGCCTTTGTCTATATATCCGACAGCGGCAGTTTCGGCAACAATCATATAAGAGCTTACTGCCTCAAAGAAAGCAATCTCCATGTTGTGCATTAGCCAGCCCTTCTTAAATATGTTGAGATTCTTCTGTTGCTCCTCCTCCTTGTCAAACTTATCTGTACTGTCAGCAAGCTCAAACTGTATATCATTGCCTGTCAAGTGCAGAGTGTGCTTTGTTGCGATAACTTGCTGAAAAGCGAAAGCGCACCTTGTAATTGGCTGCAAATAATATTGGCTGCCCGTAGAAGGATCTTCTGGGTCCCAATCAGGATTTTTCTTAATAATGTCAGGAAACTCTTTTTCGTCCCAGATTCTATGACCGCTTGGGAAATATTCGCGAAGAAAGTCTGATTGAGTCTTTACTCTCCACACACAGGGGTCGTAAGGCATATTTTGCATACTCCTATCACCAACCTTATCAGAAAAAGTGCCATGATTCATGTATCCGTTAGGCTTGAGCTCGTAAAATGGTCTCTTTACGAGTATTTCCCTAAAATTTAAATTCTCCATAATCCTTTTACCTTTTTATGTTTATTTTTTGTTAAACTGAATATCATTATGTAGAACCAAGACTCGAAGAAGTCAGGAGAATGCCCGACATACTTCTTGGCTAATTTCTTTGGCAGTAGCTTAAATCCTTTATCATCGCTGTTTTCATCGCGACGTAGCATCTTACGTTCCTTCTGAAGTATTTGTCTGAGTGGCACTTTATCAAATCCGTTACCCGAATACTTTCTCTCAAGTAAAGAAGAGTCTATAGAAATAAGTCTTTCTTTTATCATTTTATAGAATAAGAAAGCGCATTGAGATTTAAGGTCTTTATAAAGGAATTTGATACCCTCTTCCTCTTGGCGGTTTTGCGAAATAGGCGCGGCTTGGTTGTTGAATGGAACTGCATCCTTAAAGAAACCTTTGAAGTACTGGCCTATGCCTTGCATGTCATAAGTAAAGTGACGCTCCTCTACTCCCCACTCGCGAAGTTTTGCCTGTACTGTAGCAACAAGTGTTTTGGAGTCAAGTCGTAACACAACAAGGTCTTTACAATGCCATCCTACCCACAACCACATAACGAAGTTATCACCTCCTGTAAATGCGATGTCGGCAGAAGCTCGACGGACACCATCTCCCTCTTGAATGGAATTGTCAAAGATTTCCTCAAGGTCTTCCATTTTAATCATATCGTCGCCAGCAGCCTTCCAGTTCCAGTTGGCTTCCAGGTCGCGCATACGTTGTTCTTCGTCCTGCTGTGCAAGGTTGGCGATATATGATGCGTCAGTAGAGATAAGCTTGATGTTTTCAGAAACGTCTGCGCGGATAAATGTAGCAGACTTGATAAACATTTCAAGTTTTGTGTAGCCAAGTTCTTCATAGCTATCTTTCCAAAGACTATCAATAATAGACTTACATTGCTCATAGACCTCTTCACGAGTGTTACCCCAATATATTGAGTCAGGAGTATCGCCATCCATGAAGCAGTAGCGAATAACGCCATCACGTTCGGGAATGATGTAACCGTTTTCGTCTACCCACCAATCAATGAACTTTCTGACCCATGATTCAGGGTCAGGGTTACAGGTTATCCAAAATCTGTTTCTTATTCGCGCGGCATTACGATTGTTTGTTAGTAGGTATTTGAACTTCTTATATGGGCATTGTGTACCCTCGTCAATGCAGACGTATGCGTACTGACGACCTTGAAAACGAGTTTTGAAGTCTTGAAAAGCTCCTGCATAGTATGAGAATTTAAGCCATCCTCCGTTAAAGAAGTTCCAAGTCATATCATTTTGTGACTTGTTATAAGTTCCGAACTGAGAGAACAATTTATATGAGTCAGTCACCAACGATTGCAAGTCGTCTTTCTCGTTACGAAGAATTGTTGCATGAAAATCTGGATTTTTAATATCCTTCAGAACTTCCATTAGGGAAGAGAACGATTTGGAGTTGTGAGTGACGATGAAGTCTTCCACCATAAACAGAGAGTTTGTGTTGTTCACTGCAATACAGCAGCACTCCTTCTCTCCTACATATTCAAAATCAACAATCCTTCTTCCCAGTTCGCTTACGCCGCCATTGTACTCGGTACAAAGCGCCTTCTTACGTGGAAGACGGAATAAACGTTCTGACTGATTAATTCTGATGTAAATATCATAATAATCGCTTGCCTCTATACGCTCTCCATTCTTGGTATAGTGGTTCTCGTACTTATTTATAGTGGCAAGACCTCCAAGGCTGTTTACTAAAAACTTAACGTCTTTAGCAAGCTGCTCACTGACTGTCGCAAACGTACAATGCCCACGCTTATCCACAGTACCATCAGTATCCATAAGTCCTTGAAGGATAGCCCACCTTGTTTCTATAGAGCCAAACTTATAGAAATCGGGAACAGACTTATTGAAAGCGTCGCAGCCGTAGAGCTTTAAACCCTCAAGATCATTACGTAATCTCTCATCCTTGATTCTGTAATCACAAGCTATACTGCCTTGTTTTTGTGCATAGTTAGTCATATCGATGCCAGCACTCTCAAACTCTCTCACGATATCTTCGTCTGCGCTACAGAGCATGGCATCATAACTTCCATTCTTTATATTTGCGGTTATACATCCATCTCCAAGTATGGCGCCCATAACATAAGGTGAGCTCGTTGGTTTGTAATGACGATTTCCCCAAGAGCGAGTAAACTTTACAGGCTCACACAAAGGTATGAGTAACTTGCTATTTTTAATCTCGCCAGTCTTCTGCTTTGCGAGGTGGTCAACAACCATCTGGGTGGTCCATACCCTATAATCATCATTGATAGATAACCCGTTAATGATTCTCTTCTTACTTCTATAGCAAGTCTTACGTACATTCCATAGGTGGTCGTATGATGCAATAACTTCAGACCCATCGACAAACTTTAGTTTGTAAGCAGGAAGTTTGCCGTGGTCTTTGCGATATACAACACGCTGCATTCCACCATCAGTACCACTGATGATGTCACCTGCCTTTAAATCCCCGATACGCCTATAACCAAATGGGGTAACAACCTTGGTATCGACAAGAAGTGGTCCTCCTCGCGAGCCTCCAACTATCTTAATATCAGCATCAATAGACAGCATGCGCTCTTGACCGCCACGTTGAGCGATAATCTTCAACTTGTCGGGATGTTTCTTGTCTGCATCTCTTAATGATTGGATATATTCTTGAGTGTAAACAGGCTCTCCGTTATCCAAATTCAACCCTGAAAACATCTTTTTTTGCATACAAATTAAATATTTATGCAAATATATTCAAAAAATCTTGGTTATTTGCATAATTATACATATTTTTGCCTTTAAAATACGTATATTTATACATTATAAGGTGGAAGCACCACTTTCTAATAACAATTTTAACCACATTTGACATGACAAGAGAAGAACTCTTAATCTTGGTCAACAAAGAACTTGGCAGTTCTAAGTTGACAATTAGCGAGAAAACCATCAATGAAGAACTTGATGATGTACTCGAAGATTTTGGCGAAGACGAAGCATTAAACGCTAAGTTGGTAACCAAGGTCGCAAACCGCTTGAAGCGCATGGACGGAAATCTTCATTCTGACGTTTCTCAGCAAGTTAAGGAGTATAAAAAGAAGGCAAAGGAACGCCAAAAGGCAAAGGAATCTGAGTCTGAGGAGGAAGAGCCTGAAAATAACGATATTCCTAACGAAGAGGATATGCCTGAGTGGGCAAAGAAGCTCATCGGTGAAGTCAAGAAGGAGCGTGAGGCGCGAGAGCAAAAGGAAGCTGCTGACGCAAAGAAGGCGTTGGTAAATTCCATTAAAGAAGGTCTCAAGGCAAAGTTTGAGAAAGCCAACATTCCTTTGAACTCATTTTTCGTCAAGACAGCCCTTGACAAGCTTGAAATTCCTGAAAGCGATGCTGATATTAAAGAACTTATCGGAAAAGCAGAGGTGCTTTACAACGCAGATCTGAAGGAAGCTGGTATCAGTCCAGACACAAAACCTCGAAGCGGAGGTAGTGGTGCTGGTGGTACAGGAACGGTAGACGGACACGAGTTTGATGATGTTGCTGCTATCAGGTCTCGGCACAAGCCAAAGGACGAATAAACATTTACATTCAGGATAACAAAAATTAATTATTGATTATGGGAACAGTTTCTCCTTATTACAGTGAAAGGATGAATGGTAGCGGCTTCTTGCCAGGCCGTTCTCTCATCCAGGCTCGTGGCGAAATTGGCGGTATTCGCTATGTATTCGTCAAGTTGATTGGTGCAGCAAAGGATGCTTTCCGTACTCCTACAACTGGTGGTAAATTGCTCAACCCTTTCAAGGGTCCTGCAAAGATTTACGCTGGTGACTTTCTTGAGTACGACCCAGGCATTTACGGCAATGCAGGTGCTACCGTTAAGATTTTGAAATCTTATCAGTGTGCAAAGAAAACTGGTGCTACAGACACAACTCTCCTTATCGTGCGCGATGGCTACAAGCATATTCCGTTCGTTGGAGATAATATTATGGTAGCTCCTGACACTCTTGATGGTACAGGTACTGCTGTTACGGTTACTGGCGTTGAAAAGACAACCGAGGCAGGTGCAGATGTGTGGAAGCTTACTTTGTCTGCTACACTCGGTATTGTTGCTAAGGACGCAGTGCTCGTTGAAGCATCAGCCGTCGGTGAGACTCAGAAGCCTATGGTAACTAATCCTAACGGCTACGCTCAGTGCGATTATGACTTCTTGTTTACTCCAGGAGAGGATTTTGAGGATGGAGCTCGCTACATGCTAACCCCGTTCCTTGCTAATGATGACACCGTTATGTACATAGACAGGATGTCTCCAATTCCTCCTGCAATCAAAGCTCTTAACAAGAGTCGCGTTAAAGGATGGTTCCATCTCTAATTATTAACCTTAAAGATTGATTCAGGATTATGGCAAAATTTGATTTTAATAATTCGCGACTTGCTAAGTTCTTCGGTTCAAAGGAGAACACAGCATATCTACAGAGTTTTCTTGACAAAAAGGAAGTCTTCTTTGTAAACTATGGTTGGTACAAAACACAGGGACACAATGCTCCGTTCTTGACAGCTACCGACAACTACGGTTTGGCAACATTCAACGTTAAGGCTCGCAAGTTGAAGGCAGCTCCTATGGCTGACCTCCGTGCTCCTCTCGGTGACTCTAACCAGATGGATAAGAACGGACATAAGTGGTACACCGCTTCTATCCCAGACTTTATCACTCCTGGTTATGTCGAAACTGCGGTTGAGCGTTATGCTCGCGTAAAGCAGTTTGAGGAATTTGGTAATGATGCAGACATTTTGGCTGACTGGAGCGAAGAAGTTCAGACACGTATTGACTCAGTTGATGCAACAATGAACTTTATGACCGCTCAGTTGATGTCTACAGGCAAGATTGATTACTCAGGCATTGGTCGTGGTATCTCTACTCCATTGCACAAAGCAATCGACCCTATCGAGTATGGTGACAACTTCATCAATGGTGGCCCAAAGAAATGGGCAGATCCTTCTGCTACTATCCTTACCTACATGAAGGAGAAGGAAGCTAAGTATCGTGAGACACGTGGTGGTTTCGATGGTGCTTTGAAGTGGCAGATGACTCGCAATACATTCTATAATGTCTTTTTGAAGAATGCTGAGGTCCGTGAGCTCGTAACAAACTACCGCCAGTTGAACTACATTGCCTCTACTAAGACAATGCCTATCAGCAAGGAGCAGTTTATTAAGGCGTTCGTTGACTTTGAAGGCGTATCTCCTATCGAGATTGTTACAGAGAAGGAGCGTAACCTTACTCATACAACCGATGAGTATAAGCAGGGTTGGTCCGACGACATTGTTGTCCTTCGCCCTGCTGGTGACGCTGTAGAGTTTGAGCGTACAGACAACCTTGACCGCAAGTTGATTGAGTACGCAGGCAACAAGGCTATTTCCACAATATTCGGTACAACTAACGATGGACTTGGCTTGTTGATGAACTCAGTAGTTCCTAATGGTAAGTATATGGAGTGGCATACAGACATCATGTTCTCTGCTTGCCCAGCTCTTATCGACTTCCCAGACCATTGTATTATGGATATTACTAAGACCGACTAATCTCGTTCTTGGAACTTTAAAATAACTTGATTGTATGACTATGGATTCAGAGATGAATATGTTTACCGTGAGCGACTACCTTATTAATAAGGTGAAGTTCGAGATGCCAAAACAAGCCCTTTTGACTATTATGTACGATAGAGAGTTAGAAGACGGTGTAGACCTTGACGCATGCGATAAGGATAAGGTAAGACTTGCCTATGCCGACATGTTGAGATGGTTCGTACTTGGTCCAAGCAAGGTAAACAACACCTCTGATTCCGACAACGGATGGACTCACACGGGAGGTGGGTATGATATGTCGGATAACGACAGAAGTGAGATGAAGGCAGAAGCGAATGCGATTTACGCAGAGCTTGAGCCAGAGTCAATGCTTAAAAAGAAGTCCACCTTCCGTGTAACCTCTCTCGGAGTAAAGAGGGCAAATTACTCTCCTTGGGGTGTACCTCTTCCTCACATTATTAAATAATGGCGTATGGAAAAGGAAAATATTAAAAACCCAAGATACCCTCACATCATTAAGATTGTCAGGAATGTTGTAGGAAAATCTGATGTTGATGATCCATTTGCTGACGAAAACGCTCCTATAGGAGAGGATAAAGAAATCCTTATCTATCTTGGCGAAGGTCGCAGTTATACAGACACAACCACCGAAGGCGATAAATATGTTGACCAAAACAAGAGGAAGGCATCAATTCCTGTCAGATATGACGAATGGGATGCTGACAGATGTCCTATTGATGGCGATATTATTTATGCAACTGTTGGAAACAACACTGAGGTCGGCATGGTTAAGGACTGCGAACCTGATAATAATAGAACAGTAGTGTATTGGAACTTCACACGAGTATAAGTTATGGCAAGTTTATCTGAGCAATTCTCAATCGCAGCAAAAGATGTTTTAGGACGCAAAACCGTTGCTGCAATTTTGCGCAAACTGTATTTGGTTGCGTATGAGATGGTGAGTAGATATGCTGACACAAAAGACTACTACGATGTTACAGGTAACTTGCTCACTTCGTTTGCTGTAGGTATTTATCATAGGGGTATGCTTATGCAAGTCGTAGACGCAAACGATGTTGGCCGCGAACCACCTACGAGAAAATCCCTTGCAAAGGGAGAAACCTATAATCTCGAAAGATATTATGGAGGAGACCCTGCAAGACACCTTGGCAGAGATGGGAAGACCGTTTCAAGACCATATCGAGGAGAATATGGATCTGGTGGTAAAGAAGGTGCCAATATTGCAAGAAGAAGTCTCGCGCAACGTAAGCCGAGTGGAACTTATGCATTGATTGGTGTTGTCGCAATGGAGTATGCTAAGTTTGTTCAGAACAAACGAAACCACGATGTTTTGACAAGCTTGGTGGGTGAAATGCCTGGGATTTTTGAAGGTAAAATAGTAACGATATGATTAGTATTAAGACATTATATGACGACATGGGTAAGGCTGTGCAAGGAATATGCAAAAGGGTATATCCTCGCAATCGCCCAAAGTCGGTAGATAGTAGGCTTGATAGTTACATTGTTGTTTCGTTTCCTTCTTTCATCTATAATAACGAGATTGACGACAAAGGTAGTTACAATGATTACTCAACCATTGCTCAAATAGAGATATACATCCGCGACAAGAATGATGCAAAGAACCCTAACTTGATAAATATTTCTGATGTGGATAAAGCTGTTAAAGCAGTTATGGAAAGATTTCCTATCTCTACGGATAACATACTTGTGACTTCGCCTCAGATTACACTACAAACCGATGATGGAAATGGATTCTCTGTTACTATCATACAAGGAAAACTTAGAACAAAATAATTATTTACAGGATAACAAAATTTAATTACTATGGCTATGAAAAAGAAACAAGAACTCAAAGACGTATTTAACGGTCTTAGTTCATTGCTCTATCAGAGCGCAGTTGCAGACCTTTCCTCTCCAACACTAACAATTACACCAGAGTTTGACCTCCCTGTAACCGTTGATACTTTGCAGATTACACAGGACGACCCAACCATCAACCACTACAAGGTGATTGGTCTTGATGGCGACTGGACTTCTTCAGCAACACTTGGCGACATGAGTATTCAGTTTACCGTGCCTACTAAGGCAAAGGAAGTCTTGACGCTTGCTTATGGCGCAGATGCTGTTAAGGAGATTACTAAGCTTAGTATCGCGACTGGCGACACAGAGATTGATAATGGTGAGAATGGTTATGCTGGTGTATCTGTTATGCTCAAGAAACAGAAGGTAACAGGTACTTTCGTTCTCGTTGATGAGGAGAAGGAAAACCTTATGGTTATGACTAATGTTGCTCTTTGGGCAAAGCCTCTTTACGACAACCCAGGAACAGAGCCTTTTGCTATCCAGTTTACAGGAACTATGGAGGGAGCAGGTTCTCAGTCAATGGCATGGCTTAAAAAAAAAGCTCAGTAACTGAAGCTTCCTTGAGTGAGGGAGATGTAACTGGAACTACAACAAAAGCGAGAAAGTCAGTTTTATAAGGTAAAAGGATCAGGATAACAAACCGTTGGGCGGCAGGCTAATAGACAAAGCCGTGCCGCCCTTCTTCGTTTAATGGCATACAATCATGGCAGAAGAAAAGAAAGTAGAACAACCTTCAGTAGAGAGTCAAAAACTACTTGACAGTATATTGCATGACGAGCCTACCGAGTTTGTGTTTAGAGGAAAGAAGTACAAGATCGGCTGGCTTCATAAGGGAACGATGAGCATGTGTTCTCATATTGTAATGAAAGAGGATAACGAGTGGAAACGCAACGTTAAGGTTTGTGTTTGTATCCTCCTTAACAACGTTTGGAAGATACGCTTTATGTATTGGTTCTATTGGCGTTGGCTCTATTACATCAAGGATATTGGTGCAGATGAAGTCCTTGCAGTCCTTGGCGCATCTAAAAAAAAAATTCCATCGAGCGTATTCTCACTAACTACCATATTAGCGACCGAAATGACGGAAGTGATGATGACGATGACGAAGAGCGAAGTAAAAGCTTTCCAAGCAGAACAACATGGGGAGCAGCCTTCTCGTTAGCGGAAAAGTTTGGTTTTCTCTTTGAGCGGAAGTTTGGAATTAAAGCATACGATTATTGGTGGGGTTATACATCAGCACAAATAGACCTGATGATTGCAGACCAACCATTAGTGGTATATCCAAAGAGTAAAGACGAAGAGAATGAACCGACAAGACAGAAGATGGATGACTTAGCAGAGCGATGGGCTGCAAAGCGAAAAGGAAGTACCTTGGAAGGTCAGACGGTTAATCTCGCTGATTACTTAAATAACAAAATCTAAACAATAAATATTCAGGATATGGCAGGTGGAAACATGGGCGATTTATTCGTCTCTCTTGGCATCAAAGACGAGATGTCAAAGACCCTTGAAAAGATAGTTAAGGGTATGAACGGTGTTGATCAAGCTACTCAAGACGCGAAAAAGCGTGGAGAGGAGCTTTTAGACAGCCTTAACAAGATAAATAAAAATGACTTTGCGAAGACTTTCCGTGAAGCCAACGAGTATATTGAAAAGAACTCGAAAGGTATAGCAAGTATCGTAAAGTCGTTAGGCGAACTTGGAGGAAAAGACCTAAATGCTCTTACTGGCAAGTTTCTCAATGCAGGAGATTTGTCAAAGATGGCAAACCTCCTCAATGCTGTAAGCTTGAAGCTTCGGGAAATAGCCAAGAGTGGAGATGAAGATTCTGGCTTGATGATTCAAGCGTGGCAGAACCGAGTATCAAATGCGCTCAAATATATTAAATTACTCCAAGAGGTTAACACTTTAGAAAAGAAAGTTGGTGACACTAAAGCTCAAAATCCTAACGTTAACACCAAGAGTCTTGATGATGCAAAAAAATCTGTAATTGGATTAAGAGAGGAAGTTGTAAAACTTTTACAAAGAGGTGGCGTTGACGACTCTAATATTCTTGGAGGTTTTACCAAACTGCTTGGAATTGCAAAGACAGAAGTAGGAAATATTATTTCTGCATTTAAGAAAGAAAACCCACTATCCTCTTTTTCAAACGGAGCAGCAAAGGTCGAAGCTGATATTGCACGTGTAACAGAGAAGTTAGCAAAGCTTCGCGATATGATGTTGGAGGGTGCGCATAAGGGGTATAAAACATCAATGCTTCCTGATAGTTTCCTGGAGCTTGAAAAAATCTTGTCTCGTCTTAATGCAGCGAAGCTAAATCCTTCAATGCTTACAGATGCTGTGCAGATGAAAGCTCTTATCTCTGATGTGTCGTTGGAGTTTCTAAAGGCTACCATCGCAGCAGAAGCTTATAACCGAGAAAAGCGTAAAATTACAGATGCGAACAAAGAATATGCGACCGCAGAAAAATTAAGCAAAAAAGACCATGAGGCAGAACTAAAGGAAATGTCTGATTACGTCAAACGCTACATGGAGTTACAGGAAGCAAAGCGGAAGGCAGATGAGAAGGCGACAAAAGAAAGACAGAGACAATCAGATATAGAAAAAAGACGTATAGAGTCAGATACAGCAAGAATGTCCCGACTTTACGCGTCTTTAGGCAGGGGTATTGGTAGAGGAGACCGTGCTGGAATGCGCGGCCTTGAAGTTGGTGCAAATACGACAGCTCTTGAAAAGGCTTTAAGTGAAGCTGCGGAACTTAAACGAAAAATAGAAGAGGCTAACGTTGCTTTAATGGGTAAAGGTGGCAGACCTGCCTATGAGTGGTATGCAGCACAGGTAAATACTCTAAAGACGAATCTTGATAACGCTACACAGGCTCAAAAAGAATTAAACTCAGTACAAGATAAGGCGAACAGAGAGAAAGTGCGCAAGCAAGCCGAGGAGTTACGCAAAGAAGCACAAGCTGCAAAGGAACTCAGAAACGAACACAAACAGCTTAATCGCGAACTGGAGATTACACGTTCGAGGATTCAGTCCACCGAACGAGCGTTGCATAATCTGCAAGAAAAGAGATTTACATCTAAGATGTTGGGTCTTGATACAGGTGAGGCTGACGCAAAGATCAAGCATCTTGAAACTCAACTTATGGGTTTAAGAAACATCATGCTTGGCCTACAGATAGGAGACGTTAGTTTCTTGGGACGAGTTGGTAATCTTGGAAATGGTCGCGAGGTACAGGCTGCAAACAATCTTGCATCTTCTTACGATAAAGCAAATAAGGAAGCACAAAGAGGAGTTGAGATTGAACAGAAACGCCAACAAGAAATTAGCAAAACCGCAGCAAAGGTACAGTCGGAATTGGTTCGAGGTTTTGAGAAGGCAAACCGTCATGCAGGAGCATTAAATTCGGCCGTGCAAGATTTGAAGTCGCTCTTCTTACAGGGAGGACTTGTTTTTGGAGCTCAACAGTTTGCGATGAGCATTATTACTACAGGTGGTGAAATGGAGAAGCAACACATTGCACTTCAATCCATCCTTGGTGATATGCAGAACGCGAACACAATGTTCAATCAGATTAAGGAACTCGCTCTAAATTCTCCTTTCACATTCTCAGAGTTGAACCGAGATGTAAAGCAGTTGGCCGCATACGGTGTTGAGTATGAGAATCTGTACGACACAACGAAGAGACTTGCGGACATGTCTTCTGGCCTTGGTGTTGGTTTTGACCGTATCGCATTAGCATTTGGTCAGGTACAGGCGCGTGGATGGCTTGACGGCAAGGAGCTTCGTCAGATTGCCTATGCAGGTATTCCTTTGCTCGACAAGTTGTCTAAGTTCTATTCTCAGCAAGAAGGTAGAAAAGTTTCTACTTCGGAGATTAAGACACGAATATCTAACCGAGAAGTAAGCTTTGACGATGTGAAGTCTATCTTCTGGGAAATGACAAACGCAGGCGGTCAGTTCTACAATATGCAGCAGACATTGAGTGAAACTTTGCTTGGACGATATAATAAGCTGAAGGATGCTTGGGAAATTATGCTTGCAGACTTTGCAAGTGGCGAAAGTCTTGTTGGAAAGTTTTTCAAAACAGCCATTGAGGGCGTTACTACATTAGTACAATCATTTCACTCTCTTGCATTGCCTGTAGGAGCTATCTTTGCAGGATACGCTATGAAGAAAGCTCTATCTGGGAGTGCCGCATCAAGTTTCCTTTCAAATAAGGCTAACCTTGCAAAAGATATTCAAAAGAGGGTAATGTTGGGAGAGCAAATATCTTCAATCGAAGGTAGAATACTTGCGACAAAGAATAGAATTACCTCTACAGACCTACGTCAAGCTGTTATCTCAGGTCAACTTACGAAAGCGGAGCTTAACAGATTGATGGTGTCTGGTCAAATATCTGCTAAACAGTACGAAATTTACAGAGCTTTACTTCTGCAACAAACTGCTACAAATGGTGTTGTTAGTAGATGGGCTGTCTTTAGACGATATTTGCAGATGAATGGAGTATTTGGCTCTCTGAAAAATATGTGGGCAAACTTCGGAACGTCGGCACTTGCTTCTTTTAGACTTGTTGGCACGGGAATAAAAGCATTAGGTTCAACCATTTGGTCGGCTATAGGAGGACTTCCTGGGCTTATCATAAGCGGTGTCACATTTGGCATTACTTATGCGATTAGTGAATATCAAGAGCTGAGTCAAAAGATAAAACAAACGCAAGATGAGATTGCGGATAAGAGTAAGCAAATAAGTGAGTTTCTGCGAGATAACAATGTTTCGGTTGCAATATCGGGAGGAGACACAAAAGAAATCGACAATATGATAGATAACTATAAGGAAAAGTTAAAAGAACTTGCACCTTATAGTTATAAGAATATGTTGATGTCCGCAGACGAAGAGGCTGATCACAAAAAGAGACTGCAATATCTTGAAAATGAAATCAAGCTCCTAAAAGAAGCAAATGATTTAGCTAGCGCCACCCTTAGCAATAGAGGTTATTATTCGGACTTAAAAGATGTAACAGAAGATGTAGTGGACGCTTTTAAGAATAGAGAGGAAATGCGTATTGCGGCTATGTCTACAAATGCTTCATCTGGAGACAAGGAACTGTATGCTAACGAGAGAGCTTACGGTAACTATATAGATAAGCTGAAAGATAGTCTTGCAAAAAGATTTGGAGATATAGCCACGGATAAAAAGTTGCGCGAAGCGGCAATGCAAGCGATGAGTGGCATATTTTCGTCTATGGGTATCCCTGAAGACAAAGCCGACGTGATTAGGGCTTCTGTGCTTCAAGCTTTTGGCTGCGGAGATAAGAGCGCATGGCTTCAGTCCGAAGTCTCTAATAGTATGATTTCTCTCATAGACAAGTCATTCCCTATGATTGGAGAAAAGATTAAAGCGAGCATACCTCTTAACGATGCAGAAAAGGCTAAAGTCAAGGAGTTGATGGATGATGCTAAGAAGAATCTTATTTATCAGTACCCTGAGCTTGAGAAGACACTACAAAATATGCTTGCCAATTCTAATTTCCAAGCTGTTATAAAACTTGTTTTTGAAGGAAGTGAGAAACTAAACAACCTTCAAAGTACACTCGTTGGAAGAATCCCTAAGCAATACCACGGATACGTAATGGGTGAAACTGGAGGAAAATACAAGACGTATGCCGAAAAATGGGGTAAAGAAGACAGTTGGTATTCTGCAAGAAATGCAGCACAAGCTGATATAGATAAAACACTCAACGAATACGAGTCAGCACGGAAGTCTAAAGCAAAAAAAGCAAGCGACCTTTACCTTGACTATAAGTTAGCAGTCAATGCAGCAAAAGATTTGCTATATTATGACTATGACGGAAAAGGAAAGAAGAGCAATAAAGTTGGAAAAACAAATACAAAGGACACAGAGCTTGAATCTCTCAAGAGAAAGATTGACTTGTATAAGAAATTCTACTCCGAGCTTGAAAAATACAGAGACCTATATGGTAGACAAGGTGCTTTCGCTCAAATAAAGAGCGAGAAGGAATTTCAACCTATCTTTAAAATGGGGCTTTCTGACCCTGGAACTTATGGGGTTTCTGTTAGAGAGCTGCTTAACAGAATAAAGTCTAATACAGAAGAACGTGCTGATTACAAGAAGAGTCAAATTGCTGATATTCATGCAAAAAATCGTAGTGATGAAGAGGCAAGAATAAAGGCTCAAAATAGCGAACTCGGCAAGCAGTTAGACATTCTGACAGAACAGTACGACGTATATAAGAAGCTCTACGAGTTGACGGGTGATAGTCGTGGTGCTTCAATGGTTGCTTTTGGTCATGTACAGAATGGCACTATAAAGGACGAGTTGAAATCGCAAATGAGTGTTGCAATACAGCAGCATAATAATCGAGCAGGAACCAAATATACTGCCGACGATGTGCTTAACATGACTGAAGCTGACTTCAACAGTAAGATTGGTAAGGATAGCGAGAACATTTCTGTTATCTACGAGCGTTGGAGAAACGAAGTTGCCAAAATCAAGAAGGAAAGTATCGACTTGATGGTAGAACTCATTCAGAAGAACGCGACTATAGAACAACAGATAGAGGACGAGAATAGAGCCTACGAGCGTCAGAAAAAGCTCATTGAAGAGTCTGACACGACCTCAGAAATGAAGCAGAGAGCTCTTAAAGGTCTTGATAAGAACCACAACGAAGCTATAGGCAAACTAAAATTTGAGCAGTTTAAGGAGCAGTCTGATTGGGTAACAATATTTGATGATTTGGATAGAGTGTCAACAAACACTATTAATTCAATGATTACAGGTATTGAAGATTTCTCTAAGACTACTGGCTTGTCTGTTGAAGTTGTAAAGCAACTAAGAAAGGCTCTTGACAATTTAAGAAAAGAATCCATAGAAAGAAATCCTTTCGGAGCTTTATTCAATAGTACAAAAAGAGGAAATGCGATTGGTAGTTACCTAAAGGGTACTCTTGGAGACCAATATAAAAGTGGTGATTCTTATATTCTTACTAAAGAGCAGGCTAAGAAAATGGGCCTTCAGTCTGGTAAGAAGTACACTAAAGCAGACCTTGAGAACGAACAGCAAGGAGCTTACGACGATTTCCAAAACGGATTAACGTCTCTTGCAAATAAGATGAAGAGCTTGCAGGATTGTCTTAATCCTGTTATTGATTTGTTTGCAGCTCTCGGCAAAGAGGATACTTTCTTAGGTCAAATAACCAGTACCGCAAGTAGCGCCCTGGGTGCGGCTTCGCAAGTTTCTGGAGGACTAAAAGATTTAGGACTCGGTAAGCTTGGGCCTTACGGTGCAGCGGCAGGTGCGGCTCTAAGCGTTATCACGTCTTTGTCTGCTATGCACGATAAGACTCTGCAAAAAGAGATTGAAGCTTCGGAAGCACGTCAGAAAGAACTCGACAACATGGTTAAAAACATTAAGACCATTATCGAGGATACTTTGGGAGGTATTTACTCTTACGAGGTTAGTAAAGATACCAAAGAACAGCTCAAAAAGGTTACAGACAATTATGACCTTATACAAAAGGTAAATAATTCCAAGCTTGCGAAGGAGAATCCTTTGTTTAGAATAAAGGGTACTTATTCTGAGGAGACGTATAAGGCTGCTAAAGAAGCTCAAGCTAAGCCAGATAGTGCTTATCACGCAGAACTTGCTTCTATGATGGCACAACGCGACGAGATTCAGAACCAACGTAACGCGGAGAATAAAAAGAAAAAGAAAGATTCTACTAAGATTGCTGACTACAATCAGCAAATCAAGGAGATGGATCAAAACATCAAGACCTTTGCACAAGACTTCTTGAAAGACATTTATAGCATAGACTTTAAGACTTGGGCAAGTGAATTGACTGACACTATTGTTAGTGCATGGTCAAAAGGGGAAGATGCTGTAGAAGCATATAGGGATAAGGTTAAAGATTTGATGAAAGACGTTGTAAAAAACGTTATTTCGCAAAAGATAATCGAGGCCTATATGGAGAAACCTCTTGGTATGCTTACAAAAACATTGGAAAAAAAGGGGAAGCTTGACGAGTCAGACATAATTGATTTCGGAAACTCTTTGTACGACTCTGCGGAAGGTGCAGTAAGTGCAACAACACAACTCTTGGATTATTTAAAGAATAAAGGATTAGATTTAACCGAAAATGGAACGTCTTCTTCAGCAAAGAACTCAGCAAAGAGCATAACCGAGGAAACAGCCGATATTCTATGCAGCTACGTAAATGCTATCAGACTTGATGTTTCTGTTATACGTACAGAGCAAGCGAAGTTCTATCCTGAAATGAGCGTTATTGCCAAGTCGCAACTAACACAGCTCAATACCATCGCCCAAAACACCTTACGTAATGCCGATGCAGCAGAAAGAATTGAGAGGATGTTTATTGAATATAACAACAACTTTAACAAAGTCCTTAATGGTACTAAATCATTAAAGATAAAATAAAAGATTGATACTATGATTAAGAAAGAAAATTTGTCAGACAAAATGAAGAACGAGGCAGTTTCATTGGGCTTGTGTGCCCAATGGACTGCCGAGTGGCAGGATAACACATCAAAAGATGATATGGTCGAGAAATTTGTAAGAGGCATAGACTTCTGTATTGGAAGAAACTGGCCATTAGCAAAAGATATTAAGAAATATTTTGGCGATGTCATTCATAATCATGGCGTATACGTTGATGAGAATGTCAATTTACGTAATCCAAAGATGGTCATCCTTAATGGCGAATGTGTTGCGAATATTACCTATGACTGGATGGATAGCGGAGAGATATATGTAAGACATAACTCATCTCTACACTTGAAGGTAAAGGGATTCTCGCGAGTATTCGTTAATTTGCTTGATGGTGCGGAACTTCGCGTTATATGTGAAGATTCGGCAAAATGCTTCGTCTACCAGTATGGCGGCAATATTATGAAAACCACAGGACGCATCGTTATTAGAGATAGACATGACTTTAAATTTAATTAGTGCATAAATATACGTATATTTGTGTATTTATTCAATAATTATTGTATATTTGCATTATAAAAGAAAGATTATGGTAAAAGATAGATTTTTCAGGATTTACATGCAGAAGGAGAGTAATGGCGCTGAAGTAAAAGACACCATTACCTCCTTTGGTATGTATGTAAGTGAAAATCCGTTCAAGCCTTGCGAAGCTGTCAAAGAGCCGACTAAAAGAACTTGGAATGACAGTCACGGGGACGATGAATATATTAGCCCTAATGGATTGTTTATGGCAGCTTACGAGAACGAAGTGAAGTTCTTGTTTAAGAGTAATGCTTTTGGTGCTAACGAAAAATGTAAGGCTTTTGTCGATTATCTTAGAACTTCTGGAATGATTAAGATGTATTGCGAATTTAACAAGGTCGGTAGAAGGCATGTAAGACTAAAAAGTATTAGCCCTACCCTATATAGAGACCCGAATAACGAGGACATCTTAACGCTGTCTGTTACATTTAAGTTCAACGACCCTGTAACGGATATTGTTCCCCATACAGACGACAACGGCAATATAGACAACTTAATTGAATCATAAGCATGAGTGTTTGGAATATTTATCACAGCGACGGCTCTTTCTTGACAGATGCTAACGGAGAGCAGGTAACGACTTCTGATATAGAACTTTCAGAAGCGTGGATGTCCGAATGCTTTGTGTCTGTCAGCTTTAAGCATAATGCGCCTATTGATTTCAAAATAGGAGACTATCTTATATACCGCAACGAGCGATACGAACTTAATTATGAGCCTGGCAAGGATAAAAGCTCAAGCCTTAACTCATACGGTGAGGGATTCGTTTATGATAGTGTGAAGTTTAATGCTTTACAAGACGAATTGTCAAGAACAGAGTTTCTTGATGTTGTGTTACATGACAACGAGCTTCATTATACAGCATTACCTAAGTTCTCGTTTTATGTTGAAACTATAGATGAATTGCTCGACAGAATACAAGCCAACCTTGACGAGCAAATTGGTAAAGGGAAATGGAAGATATTCTCACGCAGTATAGAAAGGTCAAGACAGAGAGGCTGTACTGATGAGGAGTGGAAACTTGCGTATGGAGAGAAAACGCCTGACGACATAGTGATAGACTCAAAGTCTTTAACTGTAGATACACAAACCTGTTGGGACGCACTCGCCCTAGTTCAAAATGAATTTGATATAAACTTTATAATCCGAGGAAGAAATGTCTACGTCGGAACTATTGGTGTAGTTGCAAATCATATCTTTAAGTACGGTTTAGGAGAAGGGCTCTATGAAATAGAACAAAATGCAGATTCGGAGCAACAGGTTATCACAAGACTTAGGGCTTATGGTTCTGAGAAGAATTTGCCTTCTCATTATTATACAGACCTTGACAAGAGTATTGTAGCCTATGTAATAAGCATCCTTGGGAATCGAGAAACCGAAGGAAACGAAGTCTATACCTATGTAGTATTAGATTTAGCTTTCTATAAATCATATTTTACCAAGCCAATAGACGGGCAAGAATATGAAGTATATATAACTACGGATTCGGTTACAAATATCCTTGCAACTATTAAAGAAGGCGCAGGCAGCACAAATAAAGGCAAGTGTGTTTTAGGAGTGTATTGGTACGAAGGTGGCAATCCTTACAATAGCACTTCAAAAGAAGATGCTTTAAAGTTTATCAACTCTGTAAAGGTTGGCGACAAAATACAACTTGTTTCTGGTGTAAATAAAGATAATATACATGCGCCAAACGTGGAGTATGCAGACTATCTACCTAACAACATGGCCATCAACAGGCTTATGTTGCCAGGTTTTCCGAAGCAGTCATTGTCAGATTTCTACAATACTTTAACAGAAGATGAAAAGAAATATGTCAACCCTACAGGTAAAGCGCATAAATTCTCAAACGACAAATATCGTCCATACGTAGACTCGTTGAATATCGACAAGATAGGTCTTCGCTCGTCTTCTCAGTTCTTTGATACCGATGACAAGACAAACGGTATTATTGAGATATACCCTACCATCGAAGAAATGGTAGTAAATGGAGTTCGTGTTGACGAAATAAACGAAGGTGTTACTCCTGATGATGACGGAAGATTTGAAGATAATGCTACAGTCGCTAATGTAGACATCTATCTTAGTCCTTCTATTGATTTTGATATAAACGACCTGAGAGAAGATGATTTTTCTATCTCTATGAAGGATGGCATGTGCGGAGGCCGTACTTTTAAGGTCGCTTCGGTATTAAAGGAAAACAGTAGGTGGAGACTAAGAATAGAAAGAGTTAAGGATGAAGCTCTTGAACTCTGGTTTCCATACAAGGACTATCCTATTAGGAAAGGCGACCACTTTGTGCTGACAGGTATTAAGCTTCCTGACTCTTATGTTAGAGCCGCGTCATTGAAGTTGCTCAAGTACGCGATAGCTTTGCTCGACAAAAACGACTATACAAGATATGTCTACCAACCAAAAGTTGACGAAATTTTTATGGCTCGTCAACACGATATGGCCATGTCTGACACAACAGGTCTTGTCAAAAGTCTTCACGACACCCTAAAAGCAGGAGATTTATTGCGCTTTGAAGATACTGATCTCGGCATTGATGCAGAAATTACAATAGACCAACTTGTAATCAAAGAAGCCGAAGGTCAGATTCCTACTTACGAAATTACTTTAAGAGAGGATAAAGAAGTTGGCACTATCCAGAAGATCCAAAATCAAATTTCTTCTTTATTAAGCGGTAACGCAGGAACAGGAGGAGGTCTAACTATTGCTCAACTTAGAGCGGAGATTGCTTCTGAGGGAGGAAAACGTTTTCTTTCCAAGCTCAAGGACGACACAGCGCAAGGTTTAATAACATTCCTCAAAGGGTTGAAGTCGCAGGATGTTATCAAGGCGATAAACGGAATGCGCTTAGGTAATGGCGAGAACTATGTGAATGGCAATGGCGATGCCAATCTGAGTGATGTTGTCGTTGACAGAATACACGATAAGAATAGTACACCATCGGATAGAGTAATAATCGGAGCGCAGGGATTTGACTTGTACATGGGCGATGATGGCAAGAGTCACTTATACGTAGATTATCTGACCGCGAGAACGAGGATGTTTGCTGCGAGCGTAGAGATACGAAAGGTGAGCTATTCGGGTGGAACGACTATCTTTAGTAATGCTGGCTCACAGATAGCTAAGGTTAGCTATATCTATGACGCAGCGAAAGAAAAGGTAATCGCATATAAGTGCTATGTGGTTGCAGATGATGGCACTACAAAAACTATGAACTGGTGGCACGTTGGCATGATGGCTTTATGCCAGACTTTTAACGTGAAGGCAGGAGAATTAGAGAAGCTTGAAAACAGATACTACTGGCGTTTGGTTGTAGGTGTGGGTCAAGAGAAGATAGAGGGCAAGCTCTACGATTATGTTATTCTTAGTAATATCAAGGAGTTCCAAGGCAACTTGCTTACTATTCCTACCTATTCTGACAAGATATTTGCCAACGAGCAGGGAAAGAAGCTCGTATGGGGAAACGTCATGGTCGAGGTTACTATGGACGAGGGCATGCAGACTCTCGCTTCATTGTTTGCAGAGCAAGAAGGCACGGATGTAGACGACAACGGCACTAAGATAGCAGACAGAATATTCTATGGCTATGATGGCGATGATGAGCCTAATGCTCCTGCGCCTTACGATGTAATTGTTCAAGTTGGCGACCAGATACAGTGGAAAAAGTACGGCAACATAATCAAGCTGTCTACCTCTACAGAGGATAACGCAACTGATAACGCTCCTGCTATTACGATGTACCACAAGCTCGGTGCACCTCACTACACTGGTGGCTTGGATGCAAATGGCAACAAAATTATTAATCCTTACCAGTGGAAGATAATTACGACTATTATCTCCCCTGAAAAGGTCATGCACAATACCGATAACTTCCAGCTATTCCAAGGCACGCCCGACAACATCGTAGACCCAATTACGATTATGCACGACATCGTGCCATCGGTGGCTTACTACACTCGTCATCCGTCTACGCAGACAACGACTCCTACCGATATTACCTTCTCGCTTCGCAAGCGTACTGGCAATAAGATAGAGACTTTGGACGATGCGCAGATATATGCAGAATATACTCTCTTAGATGGTAGTAGCAATACAAAGCTGTTAACAAACAAAGCTCTGTCTGATATAGGCAATCTCTATCAGATTACCTCTGTTAAGCTGAAATCTACCATCAAGGAGGCAGACCATGAAGACATCGTGGTAACACTCGACCTGCCTGTGCTTACAGATGGTGTTAAGGGCGACCAAGGCGTGGCTTATCAGGTGATGATAACGAGCGACACTGGCACGGTGATGATAAACGGCTCGGGAAAAATGACGCTCAATGCAACGCTTCTGTGCAACGGCGAAGACATCAGTGACACTGTTAACAATAGTGCATGGTCATGGTGGCGACAGTCGGCTGACGTTGAAGACGATGCTGTGTGGAATAGGCTGCATGAGGGCGTGGGGCGCTCGTGTCTTATCACACGTGATGATGTGGACAGACAGGCGCAATTCGGGTGTCGTGTGTACATATCAGACACGAAGAGTATTAATAGTAAATAATATAACTTTAATTCAAAAATAAGATTATGGCAAAAGTATTGGCTAATGGTCAGATTACTATCGTTGACCTCAATGACGGCAAAGCCGTTCAGTGTTTCACTCAATGCTCTAAGGGCGAGACTCAGATTTATACTCCCGACACGGGTGTGTACACTCCGAACTATTCGACAAGTAGCCCTAACGTTATCACTGCCCGTGTCTACGTGACTGGCAATGCTTCAGACCAAGCTCCGACATCGGCTTGTACCGAGTGGTCGTGGAAGGTGGATGGTGCGGCTGCAACCCCAGTAAGCGGCAAGTCGTATCAGCTTAACCTCGCAAGCAACATCGCCCGTAACGGCAGCGTGAAGAACATAGAATGGTCGTGCAAATTCACTGACCCAGAAACTAAGGCTACGACTACGTGCATCGGCTACAAGACGATTTCGCTTGCGAAGAGTGGCGGTGCGCTCCAAACGGTGCAGATTGAAACTCCCGATGGCAACACGTTCGACTCGACCAACAGCACAAAGACGCTGCGTGCTGTGGCGAAGTTCTTCCGTGGCAACGTTCAGGACACTTCTCTGACTTCTATGACTTGGGAGGTGCTGAATATCAGTGCTGGCACATGGAGTGCTGTGGCTTCGGGCAGCGTGAGCACTTCGGGTGGCGTGAGCACTCTGAACGTGAGAGCCAATGACGTGCTTAACTTCCAGACCTTCCGCTGTACTGTCAAGGATGGTGGTGATACTGCCAGCGCTATCGTCACGTTCTTCGATGCGAGCGACCCATACGTTGTGGAGGTGTACTCGCTGACGGGTGACAAGATTGTGAACGGTGCCCAGTCGACTGAGCTTTTCGCCCGTGTGTGGAAAGATGGCAAGGTGGTGGAGGATGGCGCTGTTGTAAAGGCAGATACCAGCCATGCTTCAAACTTCACGTACAAGTGGACTAAGTACAATGCCAGTGGCGTGGCTACCAACTGGAACGGTACGTCAAGTCCAGTAAACGCTTCGACCAAGCCTTACGTCACCGTTGCTAACGCAGACGTGAGCGGCAGAGGTACATTTACTTGTGAGGTGTCTAAATAAGGGCACCTCACCCTTATCTTTTCTGTAAACTAAAAATGAAAGTGTATGGCAATAATATTGGCGAGGGGTCAGATAACGATAGTGGCGATAAAGGACGGTGCGCCAGGAGCAGATGGTAAGGATGGTTTGGATGCACTTGAAGTCACTATTAAGAATGCTCCTTTGGTTTTTAATACTGATAATAACGGGGTTGTTAATTCATCGGCAATACAAGTTGCAGAGATATGGGCAAGACGTGACGGAGAGAATGTTATTACAGATATCAAGAATGCTAAAATTGTAGACAGTTTAAACTTTAATGTGGGAAGTGAGAACGCTGTTATTCGCCAGACTTCTGAATGCTTACAGGTTGCTTTAAAAGGTATTGGTGTAGCTAAAGAAAACGTTAATGGTAGCGATGTTAGCAAGACCAGCGGATATGTGGTTGTGTCGTTCAACGATGGCGCAAAACCGTTCTCTCGTCAGATACTCTTCAATGTCAACGTATCGAGATTTAATAGCTCTGTTATTCAGACAGCTAAGCTCTACGAGCGGAAATACACAGAAGTTAGTAACAAATATGACGCTCTGCCAGAAGAAATCAGGGACAAGGCGAGCTTTACCGAATATAACAGCGCAATAAAGCAGTCAGCAAGGGAAATATCTCTTAGTCTTACGGAGCAAGCAGTAAGCAGACGAAACTTGCTTGTGAACTCTGACTTCACAAGAAATGGAGGTTTTTATATATCTTCTGCTACTAAGGCAACAATGGAGCGGCTAAGCGGATATAAGAATAGCAATTGCATCCATTTTATGCCTACAAGTACAATTATTGCAATATGCCCTATGCTGCGATGGGAAGGAGCTAAAGACACTTGCAACAATATCCCTATAGTCGCAGGCAAGAAATATACAATATCCTGTTGGGCAAAGGTTTCTGATACGACAGCAAAGTTGTACATAAAGGTATTTGGGCAAACTGCTATAACAGGCAGTATCGAGAGCTCATCCACAGCCACAGGCACATTGCTCGATGAACCAGTGACTCTGAACTCTGCAAACACATGGCAACTTGTGTCGTTTACTTTCGTGGCTTCGGGCGACTATTCGTATTGCTCTGTACGACTATTCTACAGTCTCAAGACGAATGGTCGCATTGATGGCTACGTCTGCCGACCTATGTTTGAGGAGTCAGACTCTTACAATGGCTGGACGCTTTCGGAGGAAGATTACGACTACAGAGGTGGCAATATGCTCGACAATACTCGTTACCTTAATACTAGTGGCAATCTTACACAAGTTGGCAAGATTACAAGCAACGCAATAGACGGATGTAGTATGAGTGAAGGGACTGTTAAGCAGGGTGCGTCTGTAACATTGGTGAGATTTGGTAACGTTAGTGTAAAAGCAGACAATGACTACACTCTATCATTCCTCGTCAGAAGTTATAACAGTTCGAGCAAAACCAATGTGGAGTGTACTCTAAACCTCCTAACTAATGTCAAGTTCGCAGAGTGCAGCAATGGTAGCGTGTCAAATTTTACTTCGGCTAACGGTAATAGTACGACATCGGGATATATCCAGCTTGACAACATTCCTACTGAGTGGACAAAGGTTTGGTATCATTTTAGCCCTAAGACTACTGTCACCAATCAGGCTATCGCTATACAGGTATATGGACGCAACGGAGCAGGCTTATTGCAAGTATGCCAGCCTAAACTCGAAGCAGGATTAATGAACACTCCTTGGACGGAGGCAACGGAAGATGTTGCTAATAAGGATGCGTTGAAGCGTACAGGTATTGACATAGAAAAGGGTAAGATTACACTTGATGCGGATAACACTGTCATCACAGGAGACTTACACCTGAAAGGCGTGTTGATAGAGAATAGTGCCGAGATTACTTACAACCCTAAAGAGCCTATTATATGCGATATGGTAAATCATAAATCGGTATCGTTCCGAACTTGGCATGTGGTAAGCAATCATCCTGAATTTTTAAATGGCGTAAATATTAATCCTTATGTTGTGTTGCCGATGATTAATGATGTTATACTATCTAAAACGGATGCACACGGAGAACTTACAGTACACGGAATTAAGGAATCGGGTATGAAACTCACAATATCTTCGCAATACAATCCTCTTGTAGCGAAGTGGGCAACAGGTAAGAAGTATCAATACAACGATAGATATACCATGGAGAACCAAGCAGGTAAGCCTTACGAATTTCTGCATAGAGCAGTTGTAGTTATTTTTGCTGACCCTCGCTTGGCTTCCGTGAATAACTATAATGACAGCAATACTGGAAGAATCCATCCGCAAGGTGGAGGAGTGCCCCCATTTTTTGGTGATGCAAAGTATGATGGAGGTTGCTTTATCTGTAACGGCAGACGTAGCAGAATGCTATTCCTTATGCCAGGACAGAGCTTACATCTCACATCTTCGATTGAGCGTATAGGCAATAGCGATGTGGTTGTCTGGTATATTGACAACAGCAACGACTTTACCCCTATTTCCAAAACAGTTACTATAATGGCTCAATCCGTAAATGGTAGCGATGGTTACGACTGGGGAGGAAAAAATGAAGACAAGTCTTTTCCTGATGATAGGTTGAATGGCTCGGTTGGATATAGATACGAAGATGTATTGCTTGCTCCTCCTCAGCTATCAGCCACCTATCCTGAAAAACTAACAACAGAAGCGTTAGGTACAAATAGCGTATCGAAAGTTCCTTTTGTGTTCAACGTATATTAAATTAAAACAAAAAATATTATGGAAGAAGAAAAAAAATTAAATGTTACGCAACTTCAAGTCGTAGACAAAATTCAAGCCGAGGATGTGCTATTGCTCATCAGAGATACAGGTAATGGTAAGCAATGTTTCCAAATCAAGGGTTCCGACTTTCGAGGCGAGTCGGCATACGAAGCAGCACTAAGCCAAGGCTTCGAGGGTACATATTCGGAATGGGTGCAACAGATTAAGGAAGTAACAGAATATGATACAAAAACGTTATTGTCTTTCAAAGGTATAGCATTAAACGATGCTAATAAAGCCTTAACGAGCGGCATATATCCAAACGTAACTGCAAACATTCCTATCAATGGAGAAACTTTTACCATACAAACTTTGAGAACAACAACAGCCGTTTATAATCAATATGTATCTATGCAAATAGCTATAGGAACAACAGGAACGGCTATTGGTAAAGTGTATATCCGTAAAAATACGCAAAAGAGTGGTGCATATACATTCGGAGATTGGATAAAAATTAGCCATGAGGCTTCTACGACAAAGAAAAAAAATACCAAGACTCAGTATGTGATTGGCAAGGCTATGCCAATTGGTAAACTTGATGGAGGAACGCGTCTTAATGCTTATCTTGCGAGGTTTGGTCATTTTAGATTTAAGCTGCTTAATGTACCAAAATTAACTCAACTTTTACGGAAAGTCAATCCTTTTGATGACGTTAAAGTACTTTTAGAAGGTGTTACTTGGCATGTATTCATTGATGATAAAGAAGTTTATACAGGTAATGGTACCCCCGTTTATGGCGGTGGTGTAATGTATATATATATAAGCGCTTATCAAGGCGACAGTAGTTTTTACAAATTAGACGAAAGCAAAAGCAGTGTTGATTTAAGTTCTGATATGTATATTTACCTAAATACTGTTTGTGGATTAGGTTTTCAAAATTTTACTTCAAAAACGCTTTTTTACGTTAATGATAAAAGAATCTGGAAGCCAGCTTTTGAGTCTCCTTATATATATAAGGATAATTACGGCAAATGTTGGTTAAAAAGTTTACACGCAGGGTCTATTCAATTACAAAAACTACATACACGTCAAAGACGCTCTATGAATTCAGGTTTACGTGGTCAAAATATTTCTGTAAGAACATACAGGGGGCAATATGGTAACAAAGAGATTACTAAATTTGGATTCTATAGATATAGATTAGTTCAGAATGGTAAAAAAACTCAATGGCGTACAATTAGTATAATGTCTACTGCATTAGACGCTTACTCTATAAAATAAGGACGGAATTAAGAAATACGGTAACAGTACCAAACGTACTGGAACCTTTTAAACTTCAAAACCCGTCCATTGCAAAGTTACCATTATTTATTTAAATACCAAATTTTATAC